>VOFC01003733.1_pt1 | contig 143934 bp, 260 predicted proteins | sample 5384161 | NCBI WGS metagenome assembly VOFC01 (sample SAMN12384722, study PRJNA508395) | human gut metagenome | isolation source: healthy gut B | host: Homo sapiens | reverse complement strand
TTTTGATGTCGGTTCATCAAAACACTTGCCAGCAATAGAAAAAGCCGCACAAAAGGAAATCATACGTGCAATAAAAATTTTCCAAATGTTCATGGCTGCTTGCTATCATAATATTATAGCATGCGTATGTGAAGCAATTCTACGAATCAACACCGAAAGCACTCTTGATAACAATTAAAATCCTAAAATTGCAAGATATTCTTTCAGTTTTGCCGTTATCATAATGCTTGAACATAATAAAAAATCATTTGTACTAAACAATAATTCTCAACGCCAAAAACAAAAAACAGCACATCTTTTGGATTTGGATATTGTATGACGATTATAACAACATTTCAATTCAAATTGGGTTTGTATCCCGTGTGTACAGTTGTTATACCACTTGAACCGTAACAGACAAGATATTTTTGCAAAAACAAAAATTACCAAAGGAATGAGACCTGCTTTATTTTATAAAAACAGAAAACTCAGATGAAAAAAAACAACCTTAATCATTGATATAAGCACCGCAAAAACCGTCATTAAACGTTGACAAGAAATTGAAAATATTAGATAATATGAATAATTATGATATGTGGAAACGAAATGAATGTTACATGAATGGTGTTTCGTACATTGAAAAGGGGTATACGATGGGTTACACAATTGCTCAAAAAAATTATTAAAGCACATTTGCTCAGCGGTGAAATGACCGTAGGAAGCGATATTGGTCTAAAAATTGACCAAACTTAACACAGGACGCCACAGGAACCATGGCTTATTTAGAATTTGAGGCAATGGGCGTTCCAAGAGTCAAAACAGAAAAATCTGTTGCTTATATTGACCACAATACATTGCAAACAGGCTTTGAAAATGCGGACGACCACAGATTTATTCAAACGGTTACCAAAAACACGGCATTTACTTTTCCCGTCCGCAACGGCATCTGCCACCAAGTACATTTGGAACGTTTTGGTATTCCGGGAAAAAACATTAATCGGTTCTGACAGCCATACACCAACCAACGGCGGTATCGGTATGCTGGCTATGGGCGCCGGTGGTCTTGACGTAGCAGTTGCTATGGGCGGCGGCGCTTTTCCATATTACTATGCCAAAATGGTTCGCATTAACCTAACCGGTCAGCTGCAAGACTGGGTTTCCGCAAAAGATGTCATTTTGGAAGTACTCCGTTTGTTAACCGTAAAAGGCGGCGTAGGAAAAATCATCGAGTACGGGAGGTCCGGGCGTGGCAACACTGACCGTTCCTGAACGTGCTACCATCACCAACATGGGTGCGGAACTTGGCGCTACCACTTCCATTTTCCCTTCTGACGATGTTACCCGCGGCTTTTTAAAAGCACAAACCGCGAAGAGGATTGGGTAGAATTAAAAGCGGATGACGATGCAGTTTACGATGAAGTATATGAAATTAATCTTTCTGAACTGAAACCGCTTGCAGCTTGTCCTCACAGCCCTGACAACATCAAATCTATTGATGAAATCGGTGCAAAAAAGGTGGACCAAGTTTGCATCGGCTCCTGCACCAACTCATCTTATTTGGATTTAATGCGTGTAGCTGCTATTTTAAAAGGTAAAACAGTACATCCTGACGTTAGCCTTTCCATTGCACCGGGTTCTAAACAAGTATTTAACATGCTTGCACAAAACGGCGCTTTGGCTGATTTAATTGCGCAGGCGCACGTATTTTTGAAAGCGCATGCGGTCCTTGCATCGGCATGGGTCAATCACCAAATACAAACGGTATTTCTCTGCGTACGTTTAACCGCAACTTTGAAGGACGTTCCGGTACCGCTAGCGGACAAGTATATTTGGTGAGTCCGGAAACAGCAGCTGTTTCTGCTTTGACCGGCGTATTTACAAATCCTCAAACATTGGGAGAAAAAAGTAGATATTGCACAACCGGAACACTTCTTAATCAATGATAACATGGTAGAACCTCCTGCTCCTGTCGAAGAAATGGATAAAGTAGAAGTATTGCGCGGACCAAATATCAAAGAATTCCCAACTACAAGCGCACTGGAAGAAACCATTACCGCAAAAAGCATTACTGAAAGTTGGCGATAATATCACAACTGACCACATTATGCCTGCCGGTGCTAAAATTCTTCCTTACCGTTCCAATATTCCTTATTTATCCAACTTCTGCTTTGCAGTTTGTGACGAAAAAGTTCCCCTGAACGCTGCCGCAAAGAAGGTCAAGTATTGTTATTGGCGGTTCTAATTATGGTCAAGGTTCTTCCCGTGAACATGCTGCTCTTGTACCGCTTTATCTTGGCGTAAAAGCAGTTGTGGCAAAATCGTTTGCCCGTATTCACTGTGCAAACCTTGCCAATGCAGGTATTTTGCCGTTTACATTTAAAAATGAGGCCGATTACGACACCATTGACCAAATGGATGAATTGGAATTGCCGAATATCCGTACTGCGATTGCCAACGGCGGCAAAGTCATTTTGAAAAACAAAACAAAAGGTACTGAGATTGAACTGGAACCTGTATTAACAGAACGCCAGCGCGATTTGGTACTGGCAGGCGGCCTGTTAAACTATACAAGAGAACAAAATCAATAATATTAGGAGGATTGTTTGCAATGGCAGATAAAATTCAAATGAAAACCCCTCTCGTTGAGATGGATGGCGACGAAATGACCCGTATCATCTGGAAGATGATTAAAGATATCTTATTAACCCCTTATATTGACCTAAAAACCGAGTATTATGACCTTGGTCTTGAACACAGAGAAGCAACAGATGACCAAGTTACATTTGATTCCGCATATGCTACCAAAAAATACGGTGTCGCTGTTAAATGTGCTACCATTACTCCCAATGCGGACCGCGTGGTAGAGTACAACTTAAAACAAATGTGGAAATCTCTAACGGCACCATTCGCGCATTGTTGGACGGCACTGTGTTCCGTTCTCCAATTGTTGTAAAAGGTATTACACCTTTTATCCCAACTTGGACAAAACCAATTACCATTGCGCGTCATGCATACGGTGATGTTTATAAAAACACTGAAATGGTAGTAGAAGCAAACAGCAAAGCAGAGTTAGTTGTAACAAAAAGCAGACGGTACCGAAGAAAGAGCATTGATTCATAATTTTGAGACACCGGGCATCTTGCAAGGCTTACATAACCTGGATAAAAGTATTGAAAGTTTTGCACGCGCTTGCTTTAATTACGCATTGGATTTAAAACAAGATTTATGGTTCTCCACAAAAGATACCATTTCCAAAAAATATGACCATCGCTTTAAAGATATTTTTTGCAGAAATCTACGAAAAAAGAATACAAAGAGAAATTTGAAGCTGCCGGCATTGAATACTTCTATACTCTCATTGACGATGCGGTTGCAAGAGTGGTTCGTTCCAATGGAGGTTATATCTGGGCATGCAAAAACTATGACGGCGACGTTATGTCCGACATGGTTGCAACCGCTTTCGGCAGCCTTGCAATGATGACTTCTGTTTTGGTATCCCCTGACGGTGTATATGAGTATGAAGCTGCTCACGGCACTGTACAAAGACACTATTACAAACACTTAAAAGGAGAGAAAACCTCCACCAACTCTATGGCTACCTTGTTTGCATGGACAGGCGCTTTGAGAAAAAGAGGTGAGTTGGACAATACTCCTGAATTGGTTGATTTTGCAAATAAATTAGAGCAAGCATCCATTCAAACCATTGAAGACGGTGTTATGACAGGCGATTTATACGCATTGTCCTCTTTAGAAAACAAGAGAACCGTTGACACAGAAACATTCTTGCAAGAAATCAACAATCGTCTTGTAAAAACTCCTATAAAATTGTATTGGAGGTGCTGACTTATGGCAAAAAGTAATTATATTTCTATGCCTGTAATTAGAAGATTACCTCGCTATTACCGTCATTTGACTACATTAAAAAACAGAGGAATCAACAGAGTTTCCTCAAAAGAATTGTCTGAAAATATGGGTCTTACTGCCTCTCAAATTCGTCAGGATTTAAACTGTTTTGGCGGTTTTTGGTCAGCAAGGCTACGGCTACATGGTAGATCAGCTCCGTACAGAAATAGGCAATATTATGGGGATTCAAAATTCATACAAGGCAATTATTCTTGGTGCCGGTAATTTGGGACACGCTGTGACTGTTCACCTGTCTTTTTGAAATGCAGGGCTTTGTATTAACCGGAATTTTTGACAATGACCCACAAAAATTGGTACCAAACTAAAAGACCACACCATTTTGGATATCAATGATATTGATGAATTTTATCAAAAAAAGTAAAACCGGATATGGCTGTTTTATGCGTCCCGCAGGAAACCGTTCCGGCTTTGGTCGATAAACTGTATTCCTTGGGCATTAAAAATTATTGGAATTTCAGCCATTATGATATCAATCCAAAATATTCAGATGCAATTGTAGAAGCAGTTCATTTGGGTGATAGTCTTATGACGCTTTGCTATAGAATTTCTGGAAAAACATGATATAACAACCTAACAACAAGCAGCAAAATAAACATTGAAAGGAACGTCTTTCAATATTCACAAATTTTGGTTGTTGACTAGACGTTTTAGCATTTATCTGTTAAAAATTGCAAAACAATTTTCTTTAGGCTATAACAACCTAACAACAATAGCAAAACAAATATTGAAAGAAACATCTTTCAATATACACCAATTTTGTCTGTTGACTAGACTGTTTTGACGTATAAAGGCTATAATGTAAGCTACAGGGTGCAAACAAATGTCTGCACCCTGTAGTTTTATTTTTTTAATAAAAATACACTTTGCTGCGTATTTCGTAACAAAGTTGGAACTTTTCATTTAAATCAATACATGATAACATATACTACAATAGAAAAAAGCAAAAACATGATCATAGATTATGCTATATTCTATCAATATTTTATGGAGGTGACTGCTATGATAGGTTGGATTATCGCAGGCAGCATTATAGGAGCAATTGTTATCATTCTCATTATTTCTGTTATCGTGATGTATAATAATCTGGTTGAGCGTTCCGTTCGTGTAGACAATGCATGGTCTCAAATTGATGTACAAATGAAACAGCGCTACGATTTAATCCCTAACTTAGTAGAAACAGTGAAGGCATATGCTTCTCACGAAAAAAGCACATTGGAAGAAGTAACAAAATGGCGCGCAGCAGCAATGGAGGCGAAAACACCGGAGGAATTAATGAAAAGCAACCAAAAACTTTCCGGTGCAATTGCCAATATTTTTGCGACTGCCGAAAACTATCCTGATTTAAAGGCAAATGACAACTTTTTAGACCTGCAAAGACAGCTGAAAGAATTGGAAGAAAAAATAGCATTTGCACGTCAATTCTACAATGATACTGTTATGAAATATAACGAATATTTACAACGTTTCCCATCCAATATCATTGCCAATATCTTTAAGTATAAAGAACGCCCATACTTTGAAATGAATGAGGCGGAAAAAGCGGTACCTAAGGTACAATTTTAATTCATGCACTCTTAGGAGAACAATATGACAAAATCTTTACTCATAAAAATTGGAATTTTTCTGGCTGTAACAGCTGCTGTATTTGCAATAGCAATACCGCTTGTTATGAGCAATACTGATTACAAAGGAGATTCCAAACAAGTTCTGGATAACCTGAATATACAAGCAACTGTAACTGACAACGGAGATATGACCGTCAAAGAAACATGGCAAATTACATTAGAAAACAGAGACCAAGCATACCGTAATATTTATAAAACCATCGAACTTCCCTCTGACCAAGTTGGTTCTTTAACGGGTCTTTCCGTATATGATGTTGACAATCACATAACGTACAATTTACAAGAGGTATCTGACCCTGAAAATGCACCTTCCAATCTTCAAAACGTATGTTATTATACGAAAAAAGGCAATACGATAGAAATTGGTCTGTTTATGCCGCGTATTTATGAAGGAACACGTAATTTTGAGATTCAATATACGTTTACCAATTGTATTACGGCTTACCCTGACACGGCGGTACTGTACTATCAATTTATCGGTTCACAGTTCTCCATTCCTATTACAAATATGAATGTGACTGTAGCACTGCCGCAAAAATGATACTGCCACAGAAAAGCCTTATGCATGGCTGCATTGTACAGCAGACAGCTTTCTAACCGTTGACTCTCCAAATCAAATATCATTTACTGCACAAAATATTCCCGCACAAACCATGATTGAAACGCGTATTGCAGCACCTCTTGCACTTTTTCCAAATGTAACAAGAACCAGTTCATCGACCAATTTACAAAATATTCAAAACGAAGAATTGGAGTGGGCTACCGCTTATCAGAAAAAGCAAGAGCATGAATATATGCTGGGAGTATTGGACATTTCAATTGCCGCTGTCATCATAGTGATAGCAATCGGTTTGTTTATCCTAACACGTTATCTTACACGTCGTCATAAAGTGAATGTTCCAGAATATACAAGGGAAATTCCAAGAGGAAGCAGCCTGGCTGCTGCAGCGTTGCTATACTATCACTATAAAGGCGGTATTACCCAAAAATACGTGGATATGTGTTCAGCGCTACCTTAATGAGCCTATCCAATAAAGGTTATTTGGAATTTGGCTCCGATGAAACAGATACTCTGACTTTAACACCAATTGGCAATACAAAAAATGAGACGCTTACTTTAAGCGAACAAGTGATGCTTTCTTTGGTTACAACCATAGCAACAGAAACAAACGGTTCCTTTACGTTAAAAACAGTTCTCCGCTTACACAAAAGAAGCATGGAAAATATGTAAATACCATGTTTGAAACATTGTTTGCACGCGCAAAAGATGAAATCAGACCATACGGTTATTATGAAAAAGTCAGTATTTTGTAAAAGTAATCAAATATTTTGGTATAGCAGCAATTGTGGCAGGTGTAATCACCATTTTTGCTTCATCTATGATTTATATTGGAATTGCAGCAATTTTGGCGGGTATTTTCACTTATATCATGAATACAGGTCCTAATCGTCTGAGTGTACAGGGCGAGACAATGTACATGGTTTGGAAAGGCCTTGAGAAATATATGCTGGAGTTCTCCAACATGAAAGAATACGAACTTCCCCATTTAGAGCTATGGAAGGATTATCTGGTATATGCCACTATGATGGGAATATCAGATAAGGTATGCAAACAGCTAAAACTTGCATATCCAAATATAGACAATGATGACTATATGACCTCTACCTTTGGAAATACGTACTTCTACTGGATGTTTATGTCTCATTATCATCATTCCGGATTCCGCAGTGAAAACTTCGCTTCCGGTTTGGGAGATAAATTAACTTCTATCAGCACAGCTGCAACCCGTATTGCAAATCCCCCATCTTCCGGCAAAGGCGGCTTTGGAGGAGTTGGCGGCGGTGGCAGTGGCTTCGGTGGAGGCGGCGGCGGATTTGGCGGCGGCGGTGGCGGTGTCCGCTAATATCCAAACTTACAAAAAAATCTACAGCTATCTTAACTAAAAAAGAGCAACTGTTTTCACAGTTGCTCTTTTCTATTTCGATTCTTTATATTTTAATGCTGCACCTACAAAACCTTTAAACAAAGGATGCGGTCTGTTTGGACGAGATTTAAACTCAGGATGGAATTGCACTGCAATATACCATGGATGGTCTTTAATTTCCATCATCTCAACAATGCGGTTGTCAGGTGCTCTTCCTGAGAAAATCATACCTGCTTGCTCCAGTTGCTCTCTATAATCGTTGTTTACTTCAAAACGATGACGATGACGTTCGTAAATTAAATTATCACCATAGATTTCTGCCGCTTTGGTATCAGGCATAATCTGGCAAGGATATTTACCCAGACGCATGGTACCACCAAGCTGCTCCACATGTTTTTGGTCAGGCATAATATCAATCACATGATTTTACTGTCCATATCAAACTCAGCAGAGTTCGCATCTGCCAGTCCCAAAACATTGCGGCAATACTCCACCACTGCCAACTGCATACCTAAGCAAATACCAAAGAAAGGAATGTTATGAGTACGTACATACTCAATTGCTGTAATTTTTCCTTCTACACCTCTTTGTCCAAATCCGCCCGGTACCAACACGCCGTCAAGATGTCCCAGTTTTGCTTCAACATTGCCTGCATCAATTTCTTCAGAATCAATCCATTCAATATCTACTTTTACTTCATTGCCGATTCCGCCGTGTGTTAAAGCCTCTGCGACACTTAAATAAGCGTCTCTTAACTCAACATACTTTCCTACCATACCAATTTTTTTACTTTTTTATTGATAGAAAGTGCGGTATTTACCATTTTGGTCCATTCTGTTAAGTCTGCTCCCGGAGTTTCCAGCCCAAAACGCTGACAAACAATGTCATCCAAACGCTCTTCTTTTAATGCCAACGGAACAGAATACAATAAAGGTAAATCTAAGTTCTGAATCACACAATTTTCAGGTACGTTGCAGAATAAAGCAATTTTCTTTTTATGTTCTTCCGCTACTTCCATTTCTGCACGCAGAACAATAATATCAGGTTGAATACCAATGGACAGTAACTCTTTCACGCTGTGCTGTGTTGGTTTTGTTTTTTGTTCACTGGAAGCTGCCAAATAAGGAACCAATGTAACATGAATAAATAAGCAGTTTCCTCTGCCCACTTCAGCGCCGAATTGACGAATTGCCTCCAAAAACGGCTGACTTTCAATATCTCCTACTGTACCGCCAACTTCAACAATGGCAACGTCAACATTTTCTTTTTCCCAATGCAATGCGATTTTTAATCTCATTTGTAATATGAGGAATGACTTGTACCGTACCGCCATTATAATGTCCGTTACGTTCATTCTGCAACACATTCCAGTAGATTCTGCCGGAAGTAACATTGCTGTTTTGAGATAAATTTTCGTCAATAAAGCGTTCATAGTGACCCAAGTCCAAATCCGTTTCCGCACCATCATCGGTTACGAATACTTCACCGTGTTGGAACGGATTCATTGTACCGGGATCAATATTCAAATATGGATCGAATTTCTGCATTGTCACTTTCAATCCTCTTGATTTTAACAAACGGCCAAGTGACGCAGCTGTTATTCCTTTTCCCAAACCAGATACCACGCCGCCGGTTACAAAAATATACTTGGTAGCCATAGAATCCTCCCAATCAACACTCAGTACACTGATTTATTTATAATAGATAAAATATGGTATAGATATAAAACAAAAAAGATGTTCCCAATGCAAAACCGTTCATGCTGTTGGGAACATAACAATATATTTTTATTATATCTCTTTTTGCATCAAAATGTCAATGAAATCTGTCACTTTTTGCAGTAAATTCTTTCTTTTAGGATTGTTGGTCCTGATTTTCATCTTTTTCACGTTTTTGTTTTCCTAATAAAGGCAATTCTGCCATTTTTCCTCTTGCTGCTGCAATCACGCCGTACAAAGCATAAGATACCAATATAATGGTGGCCACAAAAGCTACAATAATGCATAGTGTTTGTCCTACAGAGTTTACTCCCGTTGTTACGTGAGACAAGTCTTCCGGCGTTGGTGTGGGCACGGAATAAGAAAAAATCCAGGAAAAAATGCATTCAAAGCCCAAGCAACAGCGCCTACAACCAATGTCAGCAAAGTTAATTTCATACCTTGTTTTACATGAAAACGTACAAACTCATTTTTTCGTTCTGCAAAATAGCTGACAATCCAAACAAATGGAATATAAGCCAGACAAGCAAATAATTTACTCCTGCTCTCCGGCTTCATCGGAATTTTTCTCCTTCGCCTGTTTTCCGTCTTGCATACGGCGTTTCTCATAGATTTCCTGCGTATCCACTTTACGGTTGCTCATAGAAATCCTCCTTTCCATTTGTCTTGTGAACACAATTATTCAGCATGATACTGCTCGATTGTAATGCTGTTGATGACAACATCTGTCAACGGTTTGTCCGTATTGCTGTCTGTCTCAACTGCGGCAATGGCATCCAATACATCCAAGCCTTCGAATATCTGTCCAAAAACAGTATGCCCCGTTTGATTTACACTATAATATCCGTCCAATGTTGGACTACCGCCATTTTGCTCGTATAAAGTTTTTACATCATCTGTAATGCGGTAAACATTCGGGCAGCTTCCATATGCCTGCAAAAAGGCAGACTGATTTTGACGGAAATTGTTGTATAAGCTTGTGTAATAATCCCAGCCTTCAAATGATTCCGCTTTTTTCTGATTAATAAAAAACTGGCTTCCGTTTGTATTCTTACCTCTGTTTGCCATAGCAACGGAACCGCGAATATTCAAAAGATTGGCATTGAACTCATCTTCAAAACCCTCCGTTCCCCAAATATTTTCTCCTCCGGTTCCTGTGCCGGTTGGGTCACCACCTTGAATCATAAAGTTATTAATCACACGGTGGAAAATCTGACCGTTGTAATAACCTTGTTTTTGCAAGAGTAGTAAAATTCTCTACTGTTTTTGGAGCAGCATTTGGGAATAAACGCATTTTCATAACGCCCATATTGGTATCAATCACAGCGATTTCTTCCCTTCTGCCGGCAAATCCAATTGATATCCAACCGGTTTATCCGCATCTTCATTGACTCTGGAAACAGTGGAAGACACACTGGATTCTGCTGAAGAGGATTGTGAGGATTGTCCGTTATTTGAACCGCAGCCAACCAACGCAGCACTAATGGCTATAACGGCTGCAAGTAAACCTATCATTTGTTTTTCATGAAAACATCCTTTCTTATGAAATATGAAGTTACATTTTATTTTAATAGAAAGAGAATCAATATGCAAGTCAATCTGTTGTAATACATAAAAATTCATTTTTAAAAAAGCAATCAATCAGAAATATTTCTGTTCTTTGTGTATGAATACACATTTATTCGCATATAGATAATTCGGACAATAAAAAAGGGAGGCTAATAAAATGAGTTTATACTATCCTGAGGGTTGGATAATAGATACACCCCAAAAACAGAGCCGCAATGGCGAATATTTCTACCCTCACAGATGCCTGCCACGAAGGACAGATTTTAGAAGGTCGCATTGATATGTGACAGTGCCCACAATTTAATTGTGGACCTTGGCTGCATGAAAGGAATTATTCCAAGAGAAGACAGTGCAATCGGAATTCGTGAAGGAAACGTGAGAGATATTGCAATTATATCAAGGGTAAAACCGCCCTGTTTGTTTTATGATTGTAGGTTTTCAAAAAAATGAAGACGGCAGTACGGTAGCAATACTGTCACGCAGAATGGCACAAGAAAAATGTATGGAAGAATTTATCTCAGCCCTACAGCCGGGTGACATTGTAAATGCCAGAGTGACACACCTGGAAAATTTCGGCGCTTTTGCCGATATTGGCTGCGGCATTATATCCTTACTTCCCATAGACGCTATCTCTATTTCACGTATTGACCATCCCAAAGAACGCTTTTATGTTGGTATGGATATACGTGTAGCAGTAAAATCTTTTAGACAATGACCGCATTACGTTAACACATAAAGAATTACTGGGAACGTGGAAGAGAATATTGCCATGTTTCAAACAGGAGAAACCGTTGCAGGTATTATCCGTTCCGTTGAACCTTATGGTATTTTTGTAGAGCTAACGCCAAACCTTGCAGGTCTGGCTGAATTAAAAGAAGGTGTACAGCCCGGACAGCAGGCCAGCGTGTTTATCAAAAATATTATTCCTTCCCGTATGAAAATTAAACTGATTATTATTGACACATTTGAATATCAATATCGTCCTTCTGCGCCCAAATATTTTTATGAAGGAAATCATATGGATCAATTTTTATATTCGCCTCCCTGCTGTGACAAAAAAAGCATTATAACGAAATTTTAGAAGTTGTTTCTAAATCAAAATGTTCCATTCGTACTGTAAACTGCAGTAAATTACATAAGCTATCATGTTTTAAGAAATTTAATATAGGATACAAATAAAAGCAGTTCACATTGTGTGAACTGCTTTTTATTTTTACAATTACGCAACAAATGATATAGTTTTAAAACGATTGGTTTCTTTCCATATGATACTATACTGCCTGATTTTTATGCGATTGCTTTTTCCCCACTGCCTGAAGCAACATAATAAAAAACAATACAATACCTGCACCCAAGGTGATATGTGAAGCACCGGCAATACCGGATATCATAGCTCCACCATCAAAACCTACTACTTGCATAATACCTCTGACCAGGAACATAACTACCATAAAAAGGCAGACCAATATTATATACAATCAGAAACGGTTTCCATAATTTTGTTTGGTCCAACTGAAGCTTGCTGTTGAACAATGCTACTGCCAAAAATATAACTGCGCCCAACATAAATAAATGTACATGGGATACCGCCAAGGTAGTTGTGCCCGTAAAATCAAAAACTTAGTAAATTCACGGTAAAACACGCCGCAGGCCATTGCAGCAATCGCATATCCAAATGCAATCCAAATAGGTTTTTTCATTACATACACTCCTAACTGCTAAATAAAATAATAATAACTATTATTATAAGTTATTTCGTGAAAAAAGTCAAATGCATCTTATATCAATATATTGATTGGCAATTAACCACCATGTATCAAATAGAATGGCAGAACATTTTATGCAGCTGTACCATTAAAACGAAGATTGATAAAGATATATTTAAAAATTAACAAGAAAAGAGCGCAATTTCAGTATGACTGCTTCTAACGGGACTATTGACGTTATATATTTTTCAACGAGTAAGTTTACTTCTCTTTCCATATAAAAATGACCACGTAATAAAAAAGAACTGCTCCGCAATATTGCGGGACAGTTCTTTTATTCATTGTATTATTTTACATCAAAAACAAATGCGTCGTCTCTGTAATCGCAGGTCACTCCATGTTCACTGTCAACTTTTCCTTCCAGCATCAGCTCAGACAATTCATCTTCAATTTTGGATTGAATTGCTCTGCGCAATGGTCTTGCACCGTAAACCGGGTCAAAGCCTGCTTTTTGCAATCGCTGCAACCGCTTCATCTGTAAAGGTAATGTCAATATCCAAAGCAGCCAAACGTTCTTTTTAGATTATTCAGCATACCAACTGCAATTTTTGAATATTTTCTTCTGTCAGTTTGTGGAACACGATGATGTCGTCAACACGGTTTAAAAATTCCGGACGGAACAACTTTTTCAGTTCTGCCAATACCAATTCACGAACATCTTGATTGTCTTTCTCGGCAGTTTTCTCCTTATCATCTTCTTTATGACCTTGGAAACCAAGATTTGCTTTGCTGTCTGTAATTAATCTTGCACCAACATTAGAGGTCATGATGATAACCGTATTTTTAAAGTCAACTTTTCTGCCTTGAGAGTCAGTTAAGCAACCATCTTCGAGAATTTGAAGCAACATATTAAATACATCGGGATGTGCTTTTTCAATCTCGTCAAATAAGATAACCGAATAAGGTTTGCGGCGTACTTTTTTCAGTCAATTGACCGCCTTCATCATATCCCACATATCCCGGAGGAGAACCAACCAAACGAGACACAGTATGTTTCTCCATAAACTCTGACATATCGAAACGAATCATAGCATTTTCATCGCCGAACATGGCTTCTGCCAAGGTTTTGCAAAGTTCTGTTTTACCTACGCCTGTTGGACCAAGGAAGATAAAGGAACCAATTGGACGTTTCGGATCTTTCAGACCGACTCTGCCGCGACGGATTGCTTTTGCAACTGCCGTAACGGCTTCATCCTGACCAACAATGCGTTGATGCAATACCTCTTCCAATTTCAGTAAACGTTCGCTCTCTTCTTCTGTTAGCTGTACTACAGGAATGCCGGTCCAAGTAGATACAATATTAGCAATATCCTGTGGTGTTACTTCACCGTTGCCGCTTACTTTTTCTCTTTCCAAACTTCTTTTTCCTGCTCCAAACGTTCTCTCAATTGTTTTTTCTTCGTCACGAATTTTTGCTGCGCCTTCAAAGTCTTGTGTATTGACAGCAGCAGCTTTTTCCCTGCTCCAATTGTTTGATACGTTTTTTCCATATCCTGAATGTCATTAGGCTCAGTGAACGCTCTTAAACGCACTCTGGATGCAGCCTCATCAATTAAGTCAATCGCCTTGTCAGGTAAGAAACGGTCGGCAATATAACGGGAAGAAAGTTTTACCGCAGCATCAATTGCCTCATCTGTAATTTTTACTTTGTGGTGCACTTCATATCTGTCACGCAAACCTTTTAGAATTTGAATTGCTTCCTCTTCTGTCGGTTCGCCTACCATAACAGGTTGGAATCTGCGCTCCAAAGCGGCGTCTTTCTCTATATGTTTGCGGTATTCATCAATTGTGGTTGCACCAATCAATTGGAATTCACCGCGAGCTAAAGATGGTTTTAAGATATTTGCAGCGTCTGCGGAACCTTCTGCCGCACCCGCACCGATAATGGTATGGATTTCATCAATAAACAGGATGATGTTGCCGCTGTTTTTTTACTTCCTCCATTGCTGCTTTGATGCGCTCTTCAAAGTCGCCCCTGTATTTGGTACCGGCAACCATACTGGTTAAATCCAGTGCAACTACATCGTTTATCTTTTAACAGCTCGGGTACTTCTCCCTGTACAATTTTCAAAGCCAATCCTTCTGCAACAGCTGTTTTACCGACACCAGGTTCACCGATTAAGCAAGGATTGTTTTTGGTTCTTCTGCTTAAAATTTGAATCACACGCTCAATTTCCACTTGTCTTCCGATGACAGGATCTATTTCACCTTTTTTGGCCAGTTCTGTTAAATCTCTGCCGAATTGGTCCAAAGTTTTGGTTGCGCTGTTACCTTTGCCCTTTGCACCCGGCTGTACAGCACCTGTGGTATTGTCATCTTGTTCACCGCTGCTTAGGGCATTGCGGATTTCTTCCATAATATCGTTTTGACGTACTCCCAGCATTCTAAGGAAACGTACACCATAGCTGTCGCCTTCCTCCAATACTGCAATTAACAAATGTTCTGTGCCAACGTAATTGTGATTTAATCTGGAAGCTTCCATCACAGCAATTTGTAAAATACGTTTGCTGCGTGGGGTAAAATCATCTAAAGACAGGCTGGTACGGCTGCCTGTGCCTATTTTCTCTTCCATGCACTTTGTAAATGCTTCTTCCGTAACGCCAAGTTTACTTAAAACTTCTGCTGCTACGCCTGAATTTTCTTTTAACAAACCAAGAATAATATGCTCACTGCCAATATAAGTATGACCCATGTCTTCTGCTGATGTTAAGGCTAAGTTTAATGCGTTGTTTGCTTTTTTTCTGTAAATCCATCGAATCTATACATATCGTTTGCCTCCTATCAAATTGCAACGTTGTTTGTTTTCCTTTTATTTTAATCCTTCGCTTACCATGGAAGCACGAAGAATATCTCTTTCTTCTGCTGATAATTGTTTTCCTTTCATTGTCATCATGGTAGCCGGTTGTGTTTGAATCATCAGTTTATTTAATGTTTCATAAGATATGTCTTTGATAAAGCCTGACGCCACGCCAAGGCGGACATTGGAAAGCAATTTCATAAATTCTTCCGTACTCAAAATCTTTGCACTTTTTAATATGCCAAAAGACCTTGCTACAGCATCTTGCTTTTTCACATTCTCCATCAGACTTTTTTCTGATATTGCGCTCCTCTTCCACAAGCTGCATGACAATGCGTTCCAGATTTTCAATGGCTTCCTTTTCACTCAGACCCAATGTAACCTGATTGGACAGTTGATACAACGCACCCACAGGCTCGGTTCCTTCCCCGTATGTGCCGCGCAGGGTTAAACCCAATTTTGACAAATTATCGGAAATACGTTTAATCATTCCGTTCTGCTGCAGAGACGGCAAGTGAATCATCAAAGAAGCCCTCATACCGGTTCCTAAATTTGTGGGGCACTGTGTTAAATAACCCAATTCAGAATCAAACGCAAAGTGCAGTGTATCATTGAGTGCAGAATCAATTTGGTCAGCCAATTGGTATACAGCGCTTAAATCCATACCTTCTTTCATCACTTGAATGCGAAGATGATCCTCTTCATTTATCATAATGGCAATACTATTGTCTTTTTGATAACAATAATCCCCGCCCTTTTGGATTTGAAATAAAGTCCGGACTGACCAAGTGGTTTTCTACCATAGATACAGCTTCAATTTTATCTACTTGTTCCATATCTATATAAATCAAATTGCGTAAGGTAGCATTTGTACTTTGTTTTGCTGCCTGCACAATGTTATCCCTTACCTGCCTCTTTTTGCTGCTCATTCATGCGAATAGGAAACGGTATTTTTGCAGGTTTCGTGCCAGACGAATTCTGGAACTGATGACAACATCGCCTTCTTTTCCGCTTTTCTCAAACCATTTGATATCCATTGTCATTCACCTTACCTTTCTTTTCCTGTTCTGTTTATTCCAATTTCTCTGATAATGCTTTAATCTTGTCTCTTAATTCTGCTGCCAATTCAAAATTTTGCTCGTCAATTGCCGTTTGCAATTGTTCTTGATACTGTTCTATTTCACTTTTTTCTTTCGGCGGTTCTTTTTCTTCTGTTTGTTCCACTACCTGCAAAGCAGTTCCCATTGGAATTTTTTCCTATATGGTGGGTATTGCCGTGCATTCTTTGTATAGAAGGCATCAACTGATTCAAAAATGTTTTGTAACAGTCGGCACAACCAACTTTGCCTGTATCGGAAATATCTGATAAAGAGGCACCACATACAGGACAGCGGAGTGTATCTTCCATAAGAGAATTTTTACCAAAGAAACTGCTGAAAAATTGATCAAATGTGTTGCTTGGGAAGAATGAATTGCCATATCCCATTTTTTGCGCACATTCGGAACAAAGTGAGTGTTCCGTCAATTCTCCATTAATAATGGTTTTAATATGTGTATTGGCAGGACGTTTTCCACAGGATTGACATAACATATGAATTCCTCCTCTAAATTATAATTGTGTAATTAACATATTTTTAAACACGGATGCTCTTAATTGATCTCGTTTTCTTGCGGTACAACAGCATAAGCTTGGTTTGATACGGCTGCTGCCATTGCTTTTAAAGTATTGGCCTGCACCGCTTGCTTTTGTGACAAGGAATGAAGGATAGATTTTGCTGTTGCGGCATCCAGGGTATCCCCCTATATTATGCATAATATGCATAATATAGGATTCTTTTGTTGTAGCTCATACGCGTAATGCGAATATATCCGCCGCCGCCGCGCTGACTTTCCACTAAATATCCTTGTTCGGGAGTAAAACGCGAAGTAATTACATAATTGATTTGACTTGGCACACAGCCTATGGTATTTTGCAAGTTCGTTCCGTTTAATCTCCACACTCTCATCTTCGTTTTCCTCCAATAATTCTAATATATAGTTTTGCAACATAATCGCTGATTCTCATTTGATAACCACATCCTTTATCAAAATCATTTTTGACTTCGACTTTCTTTGACTTTAATATTATTATACACTTTCAATTCAAATAATCAAGGTCAAATAAAGTCAAACAACTGTTAAATTTCTTAATTTTTTCAAATTATCTCTCTCATTCTTTTATTTTCTAATAATATCTAGTTTTTTCTTTTGTTTTAATAATATTTTTATTATCATATGTAATTGGAAAGAAACCAAATAAATTCTGTAACACCTTTTGGTATTCGTAATAATATGGAATATAAAACAAACAAGGAGGAAAACATTATGTGTAATTCTAACGTATTCGGTGGCGGTTGTTCCTGGATCATTATCATCATCTTAATCCTACTTTGCTGCGGTGGTTGCGGCGGCAGCAATTACAACAACAACGGCTGCGGTTGTGACAACTGTGGCTGCGGCTGCTAATTTCGTTTGTAAATGATATAAAAAAGGGCTGCGACTAAAAAGTCGCAGCCCTTTTTTATGTTATAACATAAAATAAATTGTACAACAATTTCTGACACCTAAACGCTAAAACGTTCTTGTCAACAACCAAAATCTTTGATTTTGTAATTGTTGCAAGGTTGTTATAACATAGAGGCGAAAATAGATGGAATGGGGTATTCCCTTTCATATAAATCCATTACCAATTGTTTTCCTGTCTGTGTTTTAAAAATATTTTTTCTTTCGCAATTTGTATTTGCTCTTTGCTCATTTTCTCTTCAAACATATTAACCAAAAAAATCAGCCTCTATCAAAATTTGATAATCAATATCATCTACACTTTGATAAGTGTGATGATGTGCAATTAGAAAACAAATACGCTGTACCATATCTTCAGGCACATTGCAATCCTTTAAAAGTTTCAGTGCAATAGGTGGTCCCTCTATTTCCTGATACTTTCCTGAACAGGATTGATATTTTGCTTCACTGGGACGAATACCAATGTCATGCAAAACAGAAGCCATTTCTAATATCGTTTGTTTTTTTCTCTGGAAGATGTTCCTCTTCCCCAATTATCTTGGCAAAACCATATACTTTTTAGTGCATGGTTGACCAATTCAGGACAACCATAATTATAGTCAATCATTTTTAGCATTACTTTATGAATCACATTACTGCCTCCCTACTTACATCTTAAAATAACAGATTTTTTGATTCAAGAAATATCTTCTCTAAATGAATCATGAAGCTATCCTTTGTTTTATAAGAAAATGCACGCTTTTCTTTAACATGATATCCACTTTACTGTGTAGCAAGCAGATAACTTGCATCTATTCTGCGACAAATTTCTTTTTAAAAGGTACAGAACCATCAAGAATAATCGTGCACCAATGTTTTTTGTTCATGTGATAGCCCGGAAAATACATTTTATAATCTACCAAAGCCTCCAATTCTTCCGGTAACATACGAAAATCAAAAATTTCTGCCGGTTCATCTTCCAGAAGTCCCAATTTTTGCTTTGATACCGTCAATAATATACCGTACCATTTTTTTTGCGTATCCTTCCTCCGCCAAATTGCATTTTTCGGAAACTTTTTCCATAAAAATTCCAATTCATCTCCGTATGTTTTTCTAACATAATCTATTAATTCATTTGATTGCTTTGATTGAAATATATCTGTCTGGAAGCATTGAGTGGCAATTTCCAACAGTGTTTCCTGATACTCATATTTAACCGTTTCTACAAATCCTCCTGTTGCATGACCCACCAGATGTAATGTATAAAGCTCATTTAAAGAAGGATCTATAATTTCTGTAGAAATTTCACCTTGTGGTGTAACGTGAACGTTTAATAGAAATCCACTTTCTGATAAAGTCTTACGATAAATATAGCCAGATTCTGTTTGTACAAATCCAAACTGTAACAGCTTTGATAGATTTACTTTTTTATTACTAAATATACTGTACATGATGTTTGACATATCACACCTCATAAACGTATAGCTATATTTTTATTGCTTTATACTATCAATATTGTACCACATTGCTTTCAGTAATTCCACACAATGCAGCACAAGTAACCTCGCTTAAGTATCGAAGTGTAAAAACAAAAATTATAAAAATTCATTTACTTTCTAATATGATAATGATACAATAACAGTAAATTGCAGGGGGACTGAAAAGTTGAGAAGGTAGAACCTGACCCTTTGAACCTGTCGGTTGATACCGTGGTAGGGAGACAAGCCATAACATCATTGTTGAACCAATATTTTGTTATTTATTGTCTGCCTATTTCTAAATTTAGGCAGACTTTTTATTTTTACATAAGGAGGAATGATTGTGAAACATGCGTTAACCATTGCAGGTTCCGACTGCAGCGGCGGAGCCGGTATTCAAGCGGATTTAAAACATTTGCCGCACACGGTATTTACGGTATGAGCGCAATTGTATCTGTGGTAGCAGAAAATACATGCCGCGTACTGGATATTCAGGATATTACGCCGGATATGATTGAAAAACAAATCATTGCTGTTTTTGAAGATATCGAGGTACACGCTGTAAAAGTGGGAATGCTGTCTACTCGTGCCGGCATGCTGGCAGTGAGCAAAATGTTAAAGCAATACCGTCCAAAACACGTGGTAATTGACCCTGTTATGGTTGCAAAAGGCGGCTGTGCTCTGATGCAGGAGGAAGCATTATCTACATTAATCGAAGAAATGATTCCTCTTGCCGATGTACTGACACCAAATATTCCCGAAGCAGAAGCCATTACAGGTATGAAGATACAATCGGAAGAAGAACGCAAGAGGGCTGCTGTTTCCATATATCAAATGGGCGCAAAGCATGTACTGATTAAGGGAGGACATCTATCTCAGGAAGAAGATGCCACAGATTTGCTGTACGACGGCAATTCTTTTCAGACATTTGCTACCAAACGGATTCCTACCAAGAATACGCATGGTACGGGCTGCACATTTTCCTCTGCCATTGCTTCAAATCTCGCATTGGGTTATGCAATGCCGCAAGCAGTCGCCAATGCGAAAGATTATGTCACTATGGCAATTACCCATGCATTGGAAATAGGCAAAGGTCATGGCCCTACACACCACTTATATGACATTTATCAAAACAGACTGACCGTAAAGGAGAACGAACATGAATTATAAAAACACAAATGGATGCTGCAAAAAGGGCATTTTAACAAAAGAAATGAAAACTGTTGCACAAAAAGAATTTATGGACGAAACCAAACTAATGGAATTGGTGGCTAGCGGACGCGTTGCCATTCCCGCAAATATTCGTCATACTTCTTTAAGTGCTGAAGGCATTGGCGAAGGACTAAAAACAAAAATCAATGTAAATTTAGGAATTTCCGGTGACTGCATTGACTATACCAATGAAATGAACAAAGTAAAACTTGCCATTGATTTTGGTGCGGAAGCCATTATGGATTTGAGCAACTATGGTAAAACCCATGATTTCCGCAAAGAATTAATCGCATACTCTCCTGCTATGATTGGTACCGTACCAATGTATGACGCCATTGGTTATTTAGAGAAAGACCTTATGGATATCAAAGCAAAAGACTTTCTAAAAAGTAGTGCAAGCCCATGCAGAAGAAGGCGTGGATTTTATGACCATTCATGCAGGTATTAACAAACGTGCCGTAGAATGCTTCAAACGCACCAAACGCATGACCAACATTGTTTCCCGCGGCGGCTCTTTATTGTTTGCATGGATGGAAATGACCGGAAACGAAAATCCATTTTACGAATATTATGACGAAGTATTAGACATTTTACGTGAGTATGATGTTACCATAAGCCTTGGCGACGCACTGCGCCCGGGAAGTATTCACGACAGTTCGGATGCAGGGCAGTTAAGCGAATTGATTGAACTTGGCAACTTAACCACATTGGCTTGGGAAAAAAGATGTACAAGTGATGGTAGAAGGTCCGGGACATATGGCAATTAACGAAATTGCAGCAAATATGGCAATTCAAAACGCTTGTGCCACGGTGCGCCGTTCTATGTGCTTGGCCCATTGGTAACAGATATTGCTCCCGGCTATGACCATATTACCTCTGCCATCGGCGGAGCCATTGCGGCAACTTACGGCGCTGACTTTTTATGTTATGTAACCCCTGCCGAACATTTGCGTTTACCTGACTTGGACGATGTAAAAGAAGGCATTGTTGCATCTAAAATTGCGGCTCATGCAGCAGATATTGCAAAAAGGAATTCCTCATGCAAGAGATATAGACGACAAAATGAGCGATGCCCGCAGACGCATTGACTGGGAAGAAATGTTCTCCCTTGCCATTGACAAAGAAAAACCAAGACGATATTTTGAAAGTGCCCCCTGCCGACAAACATTCCTGCTCTATGTGCGGTAAAATGTGCGCTATGAGAACCACCAACAGAATCTTAGAAGGACAAGACGTGGTACTTCGTGACGACGAGAAATAAAAATTATGACACATATTGATTATACTTTATATCTGGTTACAGACCGTTCTGTGATGTCTGCAAAATCGTTGGAACAGGCAGTAGAGCAAGCAATACAGGGTGGCTGTACTGTAGTACAATTGCGTGAAAAATATGCATCTTCCCGTGAATTTTTTGAAACCGCACAAAGAGTAAAACAAATTACGGATTCCTACCATATTCCGCTTATTATCAATGACCGTACAGACATTTGTCTGGCTGTAAATGCAGCAGGTATTCATATTGGGCAACAGGATTTACCCGCTAAAATTGTCCGCAGTATGGTAGGACCTGATAAAATCATAGGTGTATCTGCCGCCACATTATCCGAAGCCATACAAGCAGAACAAGACGGTGCCGATTATCTGGGAGTGGGCGCCATGTTTGCTACCTCCACAAAAAACAAATACACGTCCTGTTACGATAGAGCGGCTTACTCAAATCAAGCAAGCCGTGCAAATTCCCGTGGTTGCAATCGGTGGTATACAGTCATCTAACGTGACAACACTTACAGATACAGGCATTGACGGAATTGCAGTGGTCTCGGCGATTTTAGCACAAGAAAATATAACACATGCTGCCGAGCAATTAAAAGCATGTTTTACAGGAGCCGGACATGAAGTTTAAAGGCGCTGTTTTTGATTTAGACGGAACATTATTGATTCCATGGAAGTTTGGAAAAACATTGATATAGAATTCCTTTCAAAGCGTGGATTGGAAGTTCCAAAAGGCTACAGTGATGAAATATTGGCCATGAGTTTCAGAGAAACAGCCGAATATACCATTGCACGGTTTGGACTTCAAGAACAACCTGATGATGTTATGCATGAATGGAATCAAATGGCCATAGAGGCATATGGGCATCATGTGCAGTTAAAGCCAGGCGCAAAGGAATATCTTCTAAAAATAAAATCCCATGGCATTCGTTTAGGGGTATGTACTGCCCTTTCACAAAAGTTATATTTGCCTTGTCTGCAAAATAATAACATCTATGAATTGTTTGACGCTTGTATCTCCACAGATGACGTCAGCCGCGGTAAAATTATCCCGACGCTTGGCTATTGTGTGCGGCACGTTTGGGAATTTCTTCTCAAGACTGTATGGCGTTTGAGGATGTTCTTCCTGCAATACAAGGAGCAAAAGCAGCACATATGAAAATTTGCGGTGTATTTGATAAATACTCTGAAAAAGACAAAGCGGATATCTTAAAATTATCTGATATGTACATTCACAGTTTTCACGAGCTGCTGTCAGAATAAAAACGGATTACATTCATTCGGCGATTGAAACTGTCTAAAACGAGATTCCTTTTCACCATGAAATGAAAGAAGCTCTCTACGGGTTCCCCTTTCTCTGTCTGGAATGTTCCCACTCAAATGAATAGCTATTAAAACCGATGACAACACTTTCACATCTCCTTTATCGCAAGATGCAATTCTGTACCTATCATAAAAAAAGCTCTCTATTGTGCTGAATCATATCTGATAAAAACTCACTCTATTCTATCCGTTACGGTTGAGTCACCAGAATTTCCGCACACGCTCCGAAACGTCCTAATATACGCTATTTTCGCGTTTAAGCAATAAAGACTCAGCACAGAATGTTAGCCTCTGTGCTGAGTCTTTTACGAATGCTTGTTCCAAGATTTGAGTATGCTTTGGTGCTCTTTTGGGCATGAATGGGCATTTCCTTTGTTTCTTTACCATCAAGCCCTTCTGTTTGTTATTTTTCTTCTAATGAACTTTGATTATGCTATGTTCCCGTCCTTTGATAGGCGGAGGCTTTTTTCGGCTCTGCGTTACCATTTACACATTCTAACCATAATAGTGTAGCGTTTTATCTTCCTTATGATATCCAAAATAAAATCCAACTTTGGTCAGAAATTCTCTGTTAATATCATAAAAAAACGGGCTGTTTTCACAGCCCATTTTTCTGTTTAATTTTTTCCCATAGCTTCCAAATATTCATCAAAGGTTGTCATACGGTCGATGATACCTTCATCTGTAATTTCAATAATACGATTTGCGATGGTTTGTACAAATTGGTGGTCATGAGAAGCAAATAAGAGAATGCCTTTAAAGTCAATTAAACCGTTGTTGACTGCTGTAATAGACTCCAAATCCAAGTGATTGGTTGGTTGATCCAGAACCAAAACATTGGAGCCGTACATCATCATACGGGAAAGCATACAGCGAACCTTTTCTCCACCGGAAAGTACATTGACCGGTTTTAGCACATCATCACCTGAGAACAACATTTTTCCCCAGAAAACCTCTCAGATAAGTTTCTGTAGTATCCTGTGCATACTGTTCCAACCACTTAATAATGCTTTCATTACAGTCATTAAAGTATTCGGAATTGTCTTTTGGAAAATAGGATTGAGTTGTACTTACTCCCCCATTTATACGAACCTTCATCCGGCTCTAATTCACCCATTAAAATTTGGAATAAAGTCGTATTCGCAATATCATTTTCGCCGACAAAGGCAATTTTATCCCCTTTGTTCACACGAAATGAAACTTTGTTCAGCACTTTTACCCCATCTACTGTTTTAGAAATATCTTCTACCGTCAAAATCTCTTTGCCCGGTTCGCGGTCCATTTGGAATCCTACATATGGATAACGGCGAGTTGAAGCGGGCATTTCTTCCACTGTCAATTTCTCAATCAACTTTTACGGGAAGTTGCCTGTTTGGATTTTGATTTGTTGGCAGAGAAACGTTGAATAAAGTTTTGCAATTCTTTGATTTTATCTTCGTTCTTTTTGTTCTGATCACGCAGCAAACGCTGGGTCAGCTGGCTGGATTCATACCAGAAATCGTAGTTGCCTACATAAAGTTTGATTTTGGTATAGTCGATATCTACCGTATGGGTACACACGTTATTGAGGAAATGCCGGTCGTGGGATACCACAATCACGGTTCCCTCATAATCAATTAAGAAATCCTCCAGCCAGTTAATGGATTTAATATCCAAACCGTTGGTAGGTTCGTCCAAAAGGATAATATCAGGCTGTCCGAACAAGGCTCTTGCCAACAGTACCTTTACCTTTTCACTTTCTGTTAATGCACTCATTTGCATATATAGCATATCTGTTTCCAATCCAAGACCTTGCAGTAGTTTACCTGCATCGGTTTCGGCATCCCAACCGTTCATTTCTGCAAATTCTGCTTCCAGTTCTGCTGCCAAATGACCGTCTTCCTCACTGAAGTCCGGTTTTGCATATAACTCGTCTTTTTGCTTCATCACATCGTACAAACGCTGATTGCCTTGCATAATGGTATCTAAAACCGTAAATTCTTCATATGCAAAGTGGTCTTGTTTCAATACGGACATTCTACACTTAGGGTCAATGGAAACATCACCTTTGGTTGGTTCCAATTCACCTGACAATACTTTTAAAAATGTAGATTTACCGGCTCCGTTAGCGCCTATCACACCATAACAGTTGCCGGGGTAAACAACAAATTTACATGAGAAAATAAATCTTGACCGCTAAAGCCAACACTTACATCAGATACTGTAATCATAGTTCCTCCAGTATAGTTGAATTTTTATTATGAATCGTTCTAATCATTGTATCATAAATTGCAATTTTGTCAAAATATCCTGTGTTCAGTTTCGATAAATGGTCTTAGAAACCACAATGGTATTTCTCCGTTCAAACATATCATCCAAAAGCGCGTAATAACTGCCCGGTGTAACAATTCCGCTGACATCCAATACATCCAACCCTGCAGAACCTGTAATATAATCAGCCAATTTTACACAGTTGGTATTGATGGCAAAATAGGTTTTAAACTCTCCTGATTTGATTTTGTATATCTTCGCACCTGTTGCTTTTACCAGTTCGCTGGCAGCATCATTACAAGGTTCCTCCTGAGACAGTGTTCCATTTTGTATCCGTTCGTATCTTGTCTGCCACGGCATTGCTACCTGCATAATTTCGTCTATTTTTTCTTCCACTTTCTTTTTTTGAGCATCTGATAAACAAAGGCCGAAACCTACCAATATTTTTCTTTTCAAACGATAAACAATGGCGTATATACAGTTCTCTGGGCGCCTTTACAATGGTCCCCTGACTGAACATACCAAAAAATTTATGCTCTGTTTCGTCATACGCTCCATAAGAATACACGGTATCTCCATAACAGAAATCGGAATGACCAAATTCATTTAAATTCTCTCCGCATAAATGGATAAATACTTCTAAATCCACCCGTTCTTTTCCTTCAGGTGCATTGATTTCTTGAATCATATTTGCTTTTACATTATGTTCTCTGAAATATTTATTAAAATTGCTCATTAATCTGGACGGTATAAAGGCAGTAATAAATAACGGAAGCGGAATACGAACTCTTCTTGAAGTGTTATCATCATTTAAATTCCATTTAAAAATTTCCGAAAAGAAATCAAACAGGACAGTAAGCCCATATAAAATCATATAGATGCCTACAATACGCAAAACGGTTGTGCTTCTCATAAACGGATTCATAAACAATATAATTGCAAATGCAATTGATAAAATCGAAACCAATGCACCAATCAGGCGGCCTTGAGACTGCTTTTTGATTGTTTGTATGCAAATAGCACCTCTGATAATACCTGTACATAAAAACCAAAGTGCAAAAAAATCCATGTAACAGATACAATGTAAAACCAAGATAATACAAATAGACTGGCTGCAACGACAACGTATGCCAGGCCAATAAGCACACCTTGTATCATATGTTTATTTAAAATAATGCCTACCGCATGTGTGATACCTGCCACTATGATTGCAATTGCAATACCAATCATCAGCACACGGGAAGCCAAATCATGGTCGATTAAAATAAAGATACCAATTCCCAAAAAACAAAACGGATGTTACCAGCAAAAGCAATGGATTCACAACTTTCGCTTTGATATTCATTCTGTAACCTCCTCAATTTGGTAATATTACTCTTCTTTCCAGCTTTCAAATGCAAAGAACATGCCAAATAATCCAAGTGTAATGGAAACGGCCGCGCAGGTAATTGATACCACTTCAAACGAAAGGGACTGGTAAACGCGGCAACAATTGCACATATGATTGCAATGCCGAAAAAAATCCATGCAATTTTTCCTGCCATATACATACTTCCTTTTCATGAAAAACAATTCAATCACTAATTAACGATGATTAAAAACCTTTACACCAAATTGACTACCACATTTATATCCTCGAATATATTGCTGCAAAGTAGTGCTTCAACTCCATAAATCGAAATAAACGCACTTAATCATACAATAGATTTCATAGATACAACTTTCATGATACCTAACACTGTATTTGTTCTATGATTGTTTCTTGGCAGAGCTTCAAAGTAAATTTACTTCGCCTTATTTGGAAATAAGAGATTACAAAGCGTTCCAAACTGCTCCATGGTTAATTGTTCTGCCCTGGCAGTTGGCTCAATGCCTGCCTGTTGTAAAGCTGCAGATAGTTCCTCTTTTGATTTTCCAAGGCCGGTATTCAAAGAGTTCAAAACTGTCTTTCTGCGTTGCCCAAATGCTGCTTTTACCAATTTGAAAAACTGTTTTTCTTCTGTTTCCAATTTTACGGGAGGTTCCTTACGGATATTAAGCCGAATCACAGCCGAATCTACATTGGGAGCAGGAAAAAAAGCAGTCTCTGGGTACATCAAATAATATCTGTGGCTGGCTGTAATATTGCACCGCTACGCTGACTGCACCGCAGGCACGTGTACCGGAAGCTGCACAAATACGCACAGCCGCTTCTTTTTTGTACCATAACCGTCAGAATTCCACCGGAAGCTTTTCTTCCAGCAATTTCATGATAACGGGAGATGTAATATAATATGGAAGATTGGCACAAACCAAAACATCTAAACCGGAAAATTCATCCTGAATCAGTTGATGCAAATCCACTTCCATAACATCTGCCTGCACAACTTTTACATTATTAAAATCTCTCAGTGTTTCTGCCAGTACAGCAGGAAGCCGTTTATCTAATTCAATTGCTACCACTTTATTGGCTCTTGCTGCCAATTCTCTGGTGAGCACACCAAAGCCGGGACCAACCTCAATCACTCCTTTGGTTTGGTCTGCCCCACATTCTGTAGCCATTTTGGGGACAAATTTCAGGATTGATTAAAAGTTTTGTCCCAACGCTTTTGAAAACTGAAATCCGTGACGGGACAATAAGCTTTTACGACATTAATATCTGATAGATTTTTTCATGCAGTCCTCCAGTGAAAAGGATATTTTCGATTCTTATGATAATATTGTTATTATATACCAACCGCTCTATGCAAACAAGAGCAAAAAAAAATCATAGCTGCGGTGATAAATGTCGCAGCTATGATTTTTACATAATAAAGCCCAATAACTCTTGTGTAATAAATGCTACAACAACCGAACTAACAGCTACCAACAACAATCCTCTGTTGAAATAAGCTAAGACCATTGCTGCCAGCATACCTACCAAACCGCCCAAAAGTATACCAGCGAAAAACCGCCGTCCGGCGATGTGGAAAAATAGAATGCTCGGAAATGTCATAGCACCAAGTACCGCATAGGGCACATATGCCAAAAATGATTTGATAAATTGATTCTCAATGGTTTTACGGAAGAGAACCAGCGGCAGCATTCTTGGCAGATACGTCACCAACGCCATAATTAAAATACTAAGAAGAACATAAGTATAATTCATGATTCCTTGTCCTCCTTAATTGGAAATTTCCAAGCTGCAAATGCCGACGCCACCACTGCACAAATGATAATGACCCAACCGTTGGACAATTGATTTAAAACAGGCGTCCAATAAAACAAACAGCTGATTGCAACCGAAATGAGGATGACGATTGCAATGGATTTCATTTTTCGTGCAGGAGGAATAATAATGGAAATAAACATACCATATATGGCAATTCCCAATGCACTGCGAATAGCAAAAAAAAGGCAAAAATCCCGTTACGGTTGCTCCCAACAAAGTTCCTAATGTCCACCCCAGATAAGGAGTTAACATCAAACCTGAAAGGTATCTGGCGCCTACTTTGCCTTCCTGCTGCATAGCGACTGCAAATACTTCATCTGTATTGCCAAACGACAGCAATGCACGCTCAATTCCATTCATACGCTTTTCGATTTTTTGAGAAAGCGACAACGACATTAACAGATAACGAATATTAATAATAAACGTTGTAACCAACATTTCAACATACATACCACCGGACACAATCAGGGCAATTCCTGCAAATTGTCCTGTACCGGTAAAACAGGTCATTGAAATCAGAACAGCCACCCAAGGCGGTAAGCCGCCTTCGACTACTACCATACCAAAGGTAAAGGCAACCGATAAATACCCCAAACAAATGGGAAGCCCGTCTCTCAATCCTCGACGGAAGGTAAGATGGGAACGTTCCTCCGCAGAAGCTTTTGCAGTTGTATTCTCTTCTGCCGAATTTAATTCAGCGGCATTAGATTCTTCCGTACGTGTTTTTCTTTATAATCCATGAATACCCCCCACTCTCAAACACAGAGAAAAGCTCCAATGATTGGTTGGAGCTTTTCTTTATGAATATCTTAACATGAAAGCAGTTGGCAGACAAGGTCACCCATTTCAGAACAATTTACCAATTTCATACCTTCTGTGTGAATATCGGGAGTACGTGCCATGGTCAACGCCTTAGATACAGCGTCTTCAATTGCTTGTGCTGCTTGTGGCTGATTCAATGTATATTTCAGCATCATAGAAACGGACAAAATGGTAGCAAGCGGATTGGCTTTTCCTGTTCCTGCAATGTCAGGCGCACTGCCATGAATTGGTTCATACAGGCCAAACTGATTTTCCCCAAGACTTGCAGATGCCAGCATACCAATGGAACCGCTAATCATAGAAGCTTCATCCGAAAGAATATCACCAAAAATATTGGAAGTTAAAATAACATCAAATTGTTTTGGATTACGCACCAACTGCATTGCACAGTTGTCTACATACATATAGTCTAACGTAACATCCGGGTATTCTTTTTGCAATTTTGGTAACGGTTTCTCTCCACAAACGGGAGGACTCCAACATTGGCTTTATCAACGCTGCATAGGCGTTTGTTTCTCTTTTGTGCCATTTCAAAACCGATACGCGCAATACGCTCTACCTCTTTTACAGAATAACGTTCCGTATCAAATGCAGATTCTACACCATCAACCGTATCACGGCCGCGCTGACCAAAGTAAATGCCTCCTGTTAATTCACGTACTACCATGATATCCAATGCGTCTCCAATGATTTCTTCTTTTTAGAGGGGAAGCATCGCGAAGCAGTTCAAAAATAACTGCAGGACGTAAATTTGCATATAGTCCCAATGCACCGCGAATGCCCAGCAAACCCGCTTCAGGTCTTTGACTGCCTGATAAGGAATCCCATTTTGGCCCTCCTACAGCACCAAGTATGACAGCGTCGGATGCTTTACAAGAATCCACGGTCTTTTGCGGCAATGGTTCGCCTGTTGCATCAATCGCTGCACCGCCAATATATTCTTCCTGATAATTTACTTTAAAGTCGAACTTTTCAGCAGTTTTGTTCAACACTTTGATTGCCTGATCTACAATTTCAGGGCCAATGCCGTCGCCCTTTAATACGGTGATTTGATATTCTTTCATGATGTACCTTCCTTTTTATATGAAATGATAACGTTCTGTTTTATTTTTTTGTGCACGATTGATGGCACAAATAATACCTTTAATGGAAGCCAAACTGATATTGCTGTCCAAACCAACGCCGAAAATAGTGTTACCATTGGGACATTCCAACTGAATATAAGAAATGGCTTTTTGAGTTTGCACCTTCTGAAACAGCATGCTCACTGTAAGATACAAATTTATAATTTGTAATTCCAACTGTTTTCAATGCATTAAAAGAATGCGTCAATCGGACCGTTGCCCACACCGGAAATCATATGGTCGGTATGTTCAAAGCGCAGATTTCCTTCAAAGTGAACTACTGTTTCATTTTCCACATCATTTTCTTCATAAATTTTATAGCTTTTTAAGTTATATGGTTTATGAACATGTAGATACTCTTCTTCAAACAATGCAAAAATTTCTTTCGGCATAATCTCTCTGCCGGCTTTGTCACATGCGGCTTTCACGATTTTGCCAAACTCAGGATGCATGGCTTTTGGCATTTGATAACCAAAAATCTGCTGCATGATAAAAGCAGCACCGCCTTTACCTGACTGGCTGTTAATACGAATAATCGGTTCGTATTGTCTGCCCAGGTCTGCAGGGTCAATTGGCAAGTATGGTACTTCCCAATACTCTGAGTTGTTTTTTTGTTTCATATAGTCAACGCCTTTATTAATTGCGTCTTGATGAGAGCCTGAGAAAGCGGTAAATACCAGTTCACCTGCATATGGATGACGTTCATGCACTTTCATTTCGGTACATTGCTCGTATACTTCTTTGATTTTGTTCATCTCTGAAAAGTTTAATTCCGGGTCAATGCCTTGTGTGTACATGTTCATTGCAACATTCATAATGTCTGCGTTACCTGTACGTTCGCCATTGCCGAACAAAGTACCTTCCACACGGTCTGCACCCTGCCAAAATACCCAACTCTGTTGCAGCCGTTGCAGTGCCTCTGTCATTATGCGGATGCAGGCTGATAATTGCGCTGTCTCTTCCCTTCAAATGACGGCAGAAGTATTCAATTTGGTCCGCATGCTGATTCGGCATCATACCTTCAACGGTATTCGGAAGATTTAAAATTACTTTATGTTCCGGAGTTGCACCCAATGTTTCCAATACTTTGTCACAGATTAATACAGCATTGTCCATTTCAGTGCCTGAGAAGCTTTCAGGAGAATATTCAAAACGAATATTGGCGCCTGTTTTTGCAACTTCTTGCTCAGTTAGTTCTTTGATTAATTTAGCACCTTCCACTGCAATATCAATAACACCTTGCATGTCTGTATGGAATACTACTTTACGCTGAAGTGTAGAAGTAGAATTATAAAAGTGAACAATTACATTTTTGCACCGCTGATTGCTTCAAAGGTTTTTGTAATCAAATGCGGTCTTGCCTGTACCAATACTTGGATGGTTACATCATCCGGAATTAAATTACGGTCAATCAATGCACGCAAAATTTCATATTCTGTTTCGGAAGCGGATGGAAAACCTACTTCTATTTCTTTAAAACCAATGCCAACCAAAGTTTGAAAAAAGAGCAACTTTTCTTCCAAATTCATTGGATTAACAAGCGCCTGATTGCCGTCGCGCAAGTCTACGCTGCACCAGATTGGCGCCTTCTCAATGACTTTGTCAGGCCATGTACGGTCCGGTAATTTCACAGGTTCAAACGGAATATATTTTTCAAACCCTTTTTTCATGATGATTCTCTCCTTTATATCAATTACAATTTTTACAAACAAAAAGCCCCGAACAGCTGTACAACATACGCTGTTCGGGGCGAATATATCAATTCGCGGTACCACCCAAATTCGGTTTGTGCTCACGCAGCAAACCCTCACCATCTCTAACAAGATTCGGCCTATAACGCAGCCCTTACGTCCGTCCCTATGAAATCATCAGGCCGGCAACTCCGGGATGAGCTATACATACCAGGTTCAGTGCTGCCTCACACCAACCGGCAGCTCTCTGAAATTCTGTCCCTGCTATCTTATTCCCTTCAAAGTCTTTCACGGGCTATCTGAAATACTTCAGATAAATTTACTTGTAAAATTATTATACGCATAATGCATGTGATTTGTCAAGGGTAAAAAGAATTTGTCTTTCACAGAAACCTAACATGACAGTACAAAGTCTTTGACACACCACTCTGTATTTTATTACAACATCCATTTTAAGATTCTGTTTCTTCTTTATCACCAAACGCACGGTTTGCCGCTTCTCTTGCATAGTCTATGACAGTATGTTCCCTATTTTGCTGCTGTTCTCTCGGAGGAATGGTATCGTACACTTCCGCTACCATCGAGCGCATCCAAAGACCTGGTGTAATACGCAAAGAATAGCCATGTCCCGGCTCTACCATCCAGTCATAAAACGGCGCTCTTGGCAACCCATAGGCCGATAAAATAGACATAATGGTTCCGCCGTGTACCATCAATACAGCCGATGTCTCTCAGTACGCATCATACGTTCCACAAATGTTTCAAATTCCATACAGACGCGCTGCATAAAGTGGCCTCCATCTTCCCCTCCGGGCGGAGACATGGTGGAACCGCTTTCCATCCATTGGATAAAATCGGGGTCATGTTCCAAATCTTTTGCTGATTTTCCTTCCCATTTTCCAAAGTTACATTCTTTAAAACCTTCAACGACAATTGGTTCTGCATTGGGATAAATGAGTTTTAAACTATCCACGCAACGACTCAACGGACTGGTATAGTAAGCTTGAGCGTACGGATAACTGTTTTTTGCTCTGCCAGCTGTTTTAATTGTTCTTTACCTTCCTTGGATAAAGGGGAATCCGTTACTCAATATACTGGCCGAGTAAATTTCCTGAGAAATACCGTGGCGAATCAAATGTATGGTATAAGACTTCATATATTTTGCTCCTTTTTTGCCTCAGATACGACATATAGTGTCTTTACAAAGCGTTATATTTATTGTATACTTTACATATTGTTAAGTAGTTTTCAAAACTATGATATCAGATGAAGGGAGGTACCTATGTGAACGACGCATTCCCACGAATTATTACTTTGTTGCGAAAAAGAACGCGGTCTGAGCCAAAAAAAGGCTGCAGAGGAATTACAAGTTTCCCAAGCGCTGTTATCGCACTATGAAAAGGGAATCCGCAAATGTGGCTTGGAATTCGTAGTAAAATTGCAAACTTCTATAACGTATCCTGTGATTACTTATTGGGAAGATCTCCAAACCGTTCAGGTGCCACCATCACAATAGATGATTTACCGGAAGACACGGAATCAAAAAGGAAGGCGCAAAACAGGCATTATTGCTACCTTAAATAAAAATTGATTATGAACTCCATTCATGTCATTTACGGTATTTTACAAGAATGCAATAACCATGCACTGACAGAAGAAGTCTCTTCTTTTTATCTACAAGCATTTATAAAATCTTTCGCTTGCTGTATTCTGCCAATCCTAAAAATCCCCAGGGACTCTTTTTGCCGCACCTTACAAAAGACACTTTGGTCTTGCCAATGCTTCTATGGAACTATCCGAAGCAAATGCGGCTTGTCTCATCAGCGGAGAAGCTGTAGAGAATTTGGAGCCGCTTGAAAAAAGAAAAAAGCTCCCCATTTATCTCCCGAGTCCATTACAAAAAAATATCCTTCTTTTGCAGCTTCCTATTTAATCTGATTCAAAACGTAGAACAGAAAATGGGAATCAAAAAGAAACAAGATCATTAAAAGGACACTTGTATTATAACAAGTGTCCTTTTTATTTGCAAATATCTGCACGATTATTCCAGCTGTTTTAAATTGTTATGTTCTTTTCTTCTGCTTAAATATTTCTTTGTTTCTTTTATTACTTGATTTGATAGTAAAAAATAGCTACTAAATTTGGTATTGCCATAAATCCATTTAACGTATCACAAATGTCCCATACCAATGTTGAATCCATGCCGCAGCTGGCTGCTGCAAAAAAAAAATAGGATACGATACGGTATCAACAATTTATCTCCGCACAAGTATCGCAGTCCGCATTGTCCGTAGTGAGACCATCCCAACATGGTTGCAAATGCAAATAAGGTAATAGATACAGAAATAACACCGTCTCCAAATACTCCAAATACCGTGTGAAATGCCGCTGTACTCAGTGCACCGCCATCTTTGCCCGTTGTCATAGCTCCGCTGCATAAAATACAAAGAGCTGTGATGGTACACATGACAATGGTATCGGTAAAGACCTGAAAAAATTCCCCATTCCCTGCTCTGCCGGCTCTTTTGCAGTCCGCTTCCGTATGCGCCATGACCGAAAGAACCCAATCCTGCCTCATTTGTAAAGATTCCCCGTGATACCCCGCTGCGCAGAGCAATCATCATAACAGAACCGCTGATGCCCCCTGTTGCACTTTGTAAATTAAACGCGCCGGAGAAAATTTGACCAAACACACTTGGAAGCATCGTTCCATGTACCGCAATGACAATGATACCTGCCAAAAGATAAATACCCGCCATAATAGGCACTACTTTTTCCGTTACTTTTGCAATTCTCTGGATACCGCCGCTTAATACAATAAATACAACCAGCGCAACAACAACACCCGTAATTGTAGTATTTACGCCAAAAGCTATCCGTAAGGCTCCGCCAATTGCATTTTGCCTGCGCCATATTTCCCATTCCAAAGGAAGCCAGTACGCAGGCAATGGCGAATACAATGGCAAGCGGTTTGCATTTTAATCCGTATTCTATGTAATACATGGCGCCGCCAAGCCATTTTCCGTTCTTATCTTTTTTTTTTCGATATTTCATACCAAGTACTGTTTCCGCATATATGGTCATCATTCCCAATAGGGCTGAAATCCACATCAAAAAGATTGCGCCGGGACCTCAAGTGTCAGCGCAGTTGCTACACCCACAATATTGCCCGTACCTATGGAACCTGCCAATGCTGTTGTCAGTGCCTGAAAGGGAGAAATGCCGTCATTGCTTTGTTTTTTCTCCGAAACATACCGGCAAAGGTGAGTTTCATCCATAAACCTATTTTTGTAAATTGAAAAAAACGCAGCCTAACGGTAAATAAAATTCCCGCAAGCAAAATACATATTAATACAGGCCAGCCCCATAGAATAGGTTGTATAAAATGATTTACTTTTTCTATCACCTGCAACAACCTTTCAACCGCCTTTCTTTTCCATTAATCTTATTAGATTGTATTCTCGCAGTATCTATTTCATGTATCTTTCACCATAAACATAAAACGTGAAAGCCAAATTCTCTTCTTTTGAAAATGAAATTGTTACAAATATCAACAGTTGCCTTATGCTATAATTTGAACTTACTGCTTTGAATTATGGATGTGCGATAGAACAATAACAATGTTAAATTTTTTGTGCATATTTTCTTAACATTGCCGAATATCAAAAAATAATTTTTAGGATAATAGCACCAAAATCCTTGAAATTTCCAAAATTTATGCTATCATTAAATTAGACGAATATAGGATGCGAAAGGGAGTTATATATTGTGAAAAATATCAACAATCAAAGAAAAAAATCAAATCCGTTACAGTTATTTCATCAAGGAACCAATCCATATGCATATGAGTTCTTAGGAGTACATAAAACTATAACAGACGGCGCTCAGGGAATGGTATGCCGTGTTTGGGCTCCAAATGCCGTTTCCGCTTCTATTGTTGGAGATTTTAATGAGTGGAATTCCTCTGCGCATCCTATGGAAAAAATCAGTGACGGTGTATGGGAATGTACGTTGCCGTTTGAATTTGCTCAGTTTGAAACTTACAAGTTTTTAATCGAAGACGACAATGGCAATTTCATTTATAAAAGTGACCCTTACGCACACCATTTTGAGACAAGACCGGGAACAGCCTCCAAATACTACGACCTTTCAGGATACCGATGGAACGATTCCGATTGGTACAAGAAAAAAGAAAAAAACACCCGCACTATGAACAACCTGTCAATATCTATGAAATACATTTGGGTTCCTGGAAACGCTATCAAGACGGACATGTATTCTCTTATGAGAAAATTGCGGACGAGTTAATTCCATACATGAAAAAAAGAAATGGGTTATACCCATATTGAATTAATGCCTATCACCGAATATCCGTATGACGGCTCTTGGGGATACCAAGTCACCGGATATTTTGCACCTACTTCCGTTACGGGGAACCAAAAAAGAATTCATGAAATTTGTAGACAGATGCCACCAAGCGGGGTATTGGTGTGATTATGGACTGGGTTCCGGCGCATTTTCCGAAGGACGAAAGCGGACTTGCCCGTTTTGACGGTACTGCCTGCTATGAATACGCCGACCCCAGAAAAGGAGAACACAGCGATTGGGGCACTTTGGTATTTGATTACGGAAAAACAGAAGTAGTGAACTTTTTGATTTCCAGCGCTGTTTTTTGGCTGAAAGAATTTCATATTGACGGCTTCCGCGTCGATGCGGTTGCCTCCATGCTTTATTTGGATTACAGCCGTGAAGACGGACAATGGGTTCCAAACAAATTTGGCGGAAAAGAAAACTTAGAAGCGGTTGCATTTCTGCAAAAATTAAACGAAGTCGTGTTTGAGCTTTTCCCAACCGTTATGATGATTGCTGAAGAATCCACTTCTTGGCCCATGGTATCTAAACCTACTTACTGCGGCGGCCTTGGTTTTAATTACAAATGGAATATGGGCTGGATGAACGATATGCTCAGTTATATGAGCCTTGACCCATTATTCAGAAAAGGTAGTCACGACAAACTGACATTCTCGTTTTTTATGCATTTTCAGAAAACTTTATTCTACCCATTTCTCATGATGAAGTGGTACATGGCAAATGTTCTCTCATCAATAAAATGCCGGGCGACAATGACCAAAAACTGGCAGGTATTCGCGCTTTTATGGGATATATGATGGCACATCCGGGCAAAAAGCTAATCTTTATGGGTACAGAATTTTGTCAGTTTATTGAATGGAATTATGAGCAGGAATTGGATTGGCTTTTGCTTGCTTATCCGTTTCACCAAAAAAGCAAAGCATTTTTTTCCAATCATTAAATCATTTCTATTTGAATACACCTTCTTTATGGGAAGTTGATTTTTTCTTGGGAAGGCTTTTTCCTGGATTGCTCACGATGACAATGAACAAAGTGTCATTGCATTCCGCAGAATTGATAAAAGCGGCCACGAAATCATTGCCGTATGTAACTTTTGTACCCGTACAACGAGAGCATTACTGTATTGGCGTACCATTTGCAGGCACGTATGAAGAAGTCTTTACAACAGATGCGGAAGAATTTGGCGGAAACGGTATTACAAATGGAAATGCAATCAAAACCTTGGATGAACCTATGCATGGCTTTGAGCAATGTATTCCGCTTACCTTGCCACCGCTATCCGTTATTTATTTAAAATGCAAACGCCGCAAACAGACCAAAGCGGCTGCACATACAGACAAAACACCAACCAAAGTAACGAAAACTGCGAGAAAAACAGCAGACAAAAAACGAAAACAACAGATAAGAAAACGAAGAAAAAAAGCGGATTAATCCGGCAGCAAAACGCATACATCAAGGAGGAATGAATATGTTACCAAAACAAGAAGTAGTTGCCATGCTGCTTGCAGGCGGACAAGGCAGCAGATTAGGAGTATTGACAAAAAAACTTGCCAAACCGGCGGTTCCTTATGGCGGAAAATACCGTATTATAGATTTCCCACTGTCTAACTGTATCAATTCCGGCATTGAAACCGTAGGTGTTTTAACACAATATCAACCGCTGATATTAAATGATTATATCGGCAGCGGACAGCCTTGGGACTTAGACCGTCTGGATGCCGGTGTACATGTTCTTCCTCCCCTATCAGCACATTGACGGTTCCGATTGGTACAAAGGAACCGCAAATGCAATTTATCAAAATATCAATTTTATTGAACGATATCATCCGGATTACGTCGTTATTTTATCAGGCGACCACATTTATAAAATGGATTATTCCAAAATGGTAGCGTTCCACAAAGAGCATCACGCAGCATGTACCATTGCGGAAATAGAAGTTCCTATGGAAGAAGCTTCCCGATTTGGCATTTTAAATACATACGAAGACGGAACCATTTACGAATTTGACGAAAAACCAAAACAGCCTAAGAGCAACAAAGCATCTATGGAATTTATGTATTCAGCTGGGATAAATTACGTAAGTACCTAACTGAAGATGAAGCAAACCCAAATTCCAGCAATGACTTTGGCGGAGATGTTTTTACCCGCAATGCTGGGGGCAGGAGAAAAAAATGATGGCTTATGAATTTTCAGGTTATTGGAAAGACGTAGGCACCATTGATAGTTTATGGGAATCAATATGGACTTGCTCAATCCAAAAGTCCCTTTGGATTTAAGCGATGAAAGCTGGAAAATTTATTCTCGTAATCCAACACTCCCTCCTCATTATATTTCCAATGAAGCACATGTACAAAAACGCTTTAATTGCAGAAGGCTGCGATATTTACGGAGCATTGGATTCCTCCATTGTATTTGAGGATGTTACCATCGGAAAAGGCGCAGTCGTCCGTGATTCCATTATTATGCCGGGTGCAAAAATAGAAGAAGGCGCAGCGGTACAATATGCAATTATAGGAGAACAAGCTGTTATAAAAGCAAATGCTGAAGTGGGAAAACGACCCGAGGATATGGAAAATTTAGAGCAGTGGGGTTTAACTGTAGTAGGCGGCGGCTATATTGTAGCACCTAACACAGTAATTCCTCCCAAAACCATGTTAGATGCAGACGACCAAAAGGAGGAAATATAATATGCGCGGCAATAATGTTGTAGGTGTTTTTATTTTCTAATGTACATGATGATAAAATTCGTGAACTGACAGAAAGACGTACCATAGCTTCCGTTCCTTTCGGCGGCAGATACCGCTTAATTGATTTTCCTCTTTCCAATATGGTAAATTCGGGTATCAGTAAAGTTGGCGTTGTGACAAAAAGTAACTTCCAATCTTTAATGGATCATCTCGGTTCGGGAAAAAGCATGGGATTTATCCCGTAAACGCGACGGTCTTTTCTTTCTTCCTCCTTTTGGAAAGCAAGACCAGGATATATCCAACAGCCGTATTGAAGCGTTGGAATCCATTCGTCATTTTTTGGTAACATCAAAAAGAAGATTATGTTTTGCTCAGCGACTGTGATATTGTCTGTAATATTCCCTATCACGATGTAGTGGAAACACATATACACAATCAAGCAGATATTACTGCGGTGTATCAGCATGGCATCATTCCGCAGCATATGAGCGAACCTACTGTATACAGCGTAAAAAGAAAACGGCGCATTGCGCGATATGCTGATTCATCCAAAAGTGGACGGTCCATGTAATTACGGATTGAACATGTATGTCATTAATCGTCCCCTATTAATTGAATTAATAGAAGACTGCGTCAGCAGAAACATGTATAATTTTAACCGTGATTTTATTCAGCGCAATATGTTTCAATATCGTTTTTATTGTTATGAATTTAAAGGTTATTCCAAAGTAATTTGTTCCACACAGGATTATTTCAAGCCAATATGGATTTATTAAATCCTGATGTGAAAACACAGTTGTTTCAGCCTGATAAACCAATTTACACTAAAGTGAGAGATGACATGCCCGCAAGATACGGACTTGGTTCCAATGTGAATCAATCCTTAATCGCAGATGGATGCGTGATTGAAGGCGAAGTACAAAACAGTATTTTATTCCGCGGTGTAAAAATTGCAAAAAGGCGCAAAACTGAAAAATTGTGTCATTATGCAGGATACTTGTGTCGGCACTGACTGTAACTTACAAAATGTAATTACAGATAAAGATGTTATGATACAAGACGGACGCTCTTTCATGGGTACAGATACTTACCCTGTTTTCATCAGCAAAGGCAGCATTGTATAGATACCAAATAGAAAGGCATGTGATAGTAACATGAAAGTTTTATATTGTACAAGCGAAGCGCTTCCTATATTGCAACCGGCGGTTTGGGAGATGTTGCAGGTTCCTTACCGCAGGCTTTGCGCCAGCGTTTGATTGGCTGCAGAATTGTAATGCCGCTTTATGAAGATATTCCACAGCATTTGCGTGATGAAATGAAATTTGTCACCAGCCTTTCTGTTCCGGTTGCTTGGAGACGTCAGTATTGTGGTGTATTTGAAGCAAGATACGGCGGTGTTATTTATTATTTTATAGACAATCAATATTACTTTAAACGAAGCGGTATTTACGGTCATTTTGATGACGCAGAACGTTTTGCATTTTTCTCCAGGGCTGTTTTAGAAATGTTGCCTTTTATAGATTTCCAGCCAAACATCATTCACTGTAATGACTGGCAAACTGCCCTGGTACCTATTTATTACCATCTGTTTTATGGACATCAGGAATTTTATCAAAACATGAAAACATTGATGACCATTCACAACATTCAGTATCAAGGCAAATATGGCCTTGAGGTATTGACAGATGTATTGGGGATTCCAAAAGAAGCAACCTCCTTGGTAGAATATGATGACTGCGTTAATTTGCTCAAAGGTGCAGTTGAATGCTCCAATTGGGTATCTACCGTAAGCCCTACATACGCTCAGGAGATTATGGACCCATGGTTCTCATATAAACTGGATGGTATCTTAAAAGAACGCTCCTGGAAGCTCTCAGGCATTCTAAACGGTATTGATACCAAAAACTATGACCCTGAAACAGATTCGGATATTTATGCTCCTTACAGCGCCGCACATCCCGAAGGAAAAACTGTAAACAAACAAAAGTTGCAGGAGCGTCTCGGGTTGGAGCAAAATCCGGATATTCCATTGATTGGTATGGTTACCCGCATGGTATCCGCCAAAGGGTTGGACTTGGTCATTGAAGGATTGGACCAAATCATGTGCAGTAACCATGTCCAATTTGTGATTTTAGGGTCAGGTGATTTTGAATATGAATCTTTCTTCCGCAATATGCAGGATAAATATCCGGGAAGATTGGTCGCATGTCAAGGATTTGTACCGGAATTATCACGCAAAATTTATGCCGGTTCAGACATTTTCTTGATGCCATCCAGAAGTGAACCTTGCGGATTATCTCAAATGATTGCATTACGTTATGGTTCTATCCCTGTAGTAAGAGAAACAGGAGGATTAAAAGACTCCATTCAAGACAGCGGCGATGGCAACGGTAACGGATTTACCTTTCAAAATTATAGCAGCGGCGATATGGTATATGCTGTTCAACGTGCACTAACCGGATATGAAAACAAAGAAGGCTGGTCAATATTAGTGGAGCGCGCTTTAAAAAGTGATAACAGCTGGGGGCGTTCCGCCAATGAATACATTCGTTTATACAAACAATTATTAAAATAATGAAAAAGACACTGTTTGAATCATCAGACAGTGTCTTTTTCATCATTAAGCATACAATTCACTTCTGTCATTCATATGGACGTAGTAATCAAAATACAGATATATTGTAATATCAAAATATAAAAGGTGCTTCTGCCGCGGCAGAAGCACCTTTATATTTCAAATTATTTTTTATTGCCGAAAATAGCCATAATATCCGTATAAGAATCGTCTTCATCCAATGGAGCTGCTTTTCTTTGGCTGTCCACTCTGGTAGCAGGAGCAGTGGTATTTGCTTGTCCAAACAGTGGAAGATCCAAATCATCATTTTGTTTCTTTTCTGTCTCTGCTGCTTTTGCGGCTGCGGACAAAAACTCTTGCTTCAGGAGAAAAACCGGTAGCAATAACCGTAACACTCATTTCATCTTCCATGCTTTCATCAAAAGCAGTACCCCCAAATGATATTTGCGTCAGGATGAACCATATCTGCAATCATTTCAGAAGCAATTGTAATTTCTTCCAAGCCAATATCAGGAGAAGATGTGATGTTAATGATAACACCCATAGCACCGCTGATGGATGTTTCAAAAGAGGGCTGGAAATAGCGCGCTCTGCTGCTTGTCTTGCTTTATCTTCTCCGGAAGCACGTCCTACACCCATATGTGCGTAACCTGCATCTTTCATAACGGAGTTGATATCTGCAAAGTCGAGGTTAACAATACCCGGATTTTTAATCAGGTCAGAAATACTTTGTACACCTTGGCGCAAAATATCATCTGCAGCTTTAAAGGCATTTAATAAAGTCAATTTTTTTTTACTGATTAAGTGTAAACGCTCATTTGGAATAATCACAAGAGAATCTACGTGTTGACAAAGAGCTTCAATTCCTTTTTCAGCTTGTTCCATACGGCGTCTGCCTTCAAATTTAAATGGTTTTGTTACAATACCAACGGTTAGAACACCTAAATCGCGTGCAACTTCCGCAACAATAGGAGCTGCACCTGTGCCGGTGCCACCACCCATACCGGCAGTGATAAATACCATATCAGCACCTTTCAGCTGCTCTGCAATTTTTTCACGGCTTTCGGACGCAGCTTTGGAACCCATTTCAGGTTTTTGCACCTGCACCTTTTTCCTTTTGTAGAGTTATCTCCGATTGTAACTTTTTCTGTTGCCATAGAGCGATTCAACGCTTGCTGGTCTGTATTGATTGCAATAAAATCAACACCTTTTATACCCGATTCAATCATTCTATCAATTGCGTTGCCGCCGCCGCCGCCAACACCTACTACTTTTATTTGAACAACATCGTTTTCATTATCAATTTCAAAAGGCATTGCTTTGTTCCTCCTCTAAATTCTCTCAACGTATTCCTATATAAAGTTAAGTTATCTGCAAAATTAGTTATACTATTAATTTATCACTTTTAGCGAAAAAAAATTTCAATAAGTTTTCTCATGTTTTTGTGTTAGATTATTAACTTTGTGCATATATCGAGTAAAAGCGATATACTTTTAATGAAAATGTCATTGATTCTCTGAAAATTTTTCAGCAAAATTTTTAATTTGTTCTTATTTTACTTACATCTTGAAAACATCTTAAAAAATCGCATTGTATTCAACCCATTTTATGTCTGTTTTTTTCTAATGATTGTTGCTTATTTTGATATATCATAAATATAAAAAAAGCAAGAAGTCAAGCGGTAACATATGGCTTCTTGCTTTTCAAATATGTCATTTTACTTTATGCAGCGTCTGAACCGGATGAAACAGAATAGTCAGGTGAAAAATAAACCTTATTGTTATCTGTTACCACGGATAAATCCAATGTTCCTTTTTCTGTTGACTGAATTTTCCTGAATCAAATATACTCTTAGCAAATCTCGCTTTATAGGTTAAGTCTGTTGCAATACCAAAATTCATAGTTACTCTGCCATCATATACTGCTTTGATACTGTATGTGTCAGAAATATCAATTTTTGTAATTTTATCCAGCCCGCTTTGCTCTATTGCATTTAAGCAACTCAGTAAATGCTATTTTTTTGGTCATTATCGGCATAAGTAATCTCTGTTCCAATCACTGCCTCAGAGATATTTAAACCAACAATTTCAGGATAATCCGTTGGATATTCTGTTAGCTGTTCCACGGCTTTTCCATTGCTGTCTATCACCAGATATCCGCCGTTATACGATACTGCACCTGCTATGGTCGCATCAGAAACGCTAATAGATACTGTGCCAGGAAGCTTACGGGATATTGTTACCTCACCGATATAAGGAAGTTTCTCTTTGATATTCTGGACAGCATAGTCTTTATTAATTAAAAATAAATTGTTTCCCTCAGAAATTCCACTTTCTTTTATAATATCCTCTACACTGTATCTGGAAGTACCTGTTACTTCAATGGTACTGATTTTAAACAAAACGGTTAAGCTTAATGTAATTGCCGCTGCTATGATTACCACAAAAATAGAGATAGAATAAAATTAAATTACGCTTCCTGTGTTTTGCTTTGGCCTTTACTTTTTGGCCTGCATACTGCGTCCACGCGGTTGAGAATGAGCAGGACGGTTTCGATATTCTACTTTTTTTACTTGCAGTCTTTTGTAAGTTATTTTTTGGTCATCCCTATTCATACCAAACCTCCTGCTTTTTACTTCCTAATAATATTCGCCCCTAATTGACTCAAAAGATACTTCTATTTTTTCATATCCACGGTCTAAATAATTTAGTCCGTAAACAGATGTTTTTCCTTCCGCGGCCAACCCCTGCAACTACTAAGGCAGCAGCACCTCTTAATTCTGCTGCGCACACGCTGGTACCATAAAATTTAGGTACTCCTTCAATAATAGCGACTCTGCCTTCCACTTTAATTTTAGCACCCAGTCGTGTCAATTCGCATACATGTTTGTATCTGCTTTCAAAAAATTGTTTCAACAAATACACTGGTTCCTTCTGCCAATGCAGCCATTGCCATTACAGGGGCCTGAGCATCGGTAGGAAAGCCAGGATAAGGCATTGTTCTAACCAATTTTAACGGCTGTAGCCGCTTCGGTCCCGTAATACTTAATGCATCACCTTTTTAAGTGGTAGCTGCAGCCCGCCTCTTCAAATATGGGCAATACGGATTCCAAAATGACTCGAACAATATCTTTCAGTGTAATGTGACTGCCTGTTACAGCAGCTGCTGACATAAACGTAGTTGCTGCAATTCGGTCTGCCATGACAGTATATTCGCATCCATGCAAATACTGTACTCCATCTATAATAATGGTACTTTCCCCTGCACCGGATATATGTGCTCCGCATTTATTTAGAAAATGAGCAAGGTCACAAATTTCGGGTTCTCTGGCTGCATTGTGGATTACTGTAACACCTTCAGCGCAAACCGAAGCCAACATAATATTTTCTGTAGCGCCTACACTTGGAAAAGCCAAACTGATATTATTTTTTAATCCGTCACCGGTAGTACATTTCATACTGCCGTGACACTCTTTGATATGAACTCCCAATTTACCCAGTGCGGATAAATGCAAATCAATTGGTCTTGGTCCCAATTCGCATCCTCCCGGCAACGAGAGACAAGCCTGACCGGTGCGGGTTAAAATTGCGCCTAAAAACACAATAGACGAACGCATTTCTCTCATTAAGTAATCCGGAATATCAGAATGGGTTAACGTAGTGGGGTCTACAATTACATTATGCCCTTCTTTTTTGACGTTACAACCCAGATGTTCCAAAATTTTAATGCAAATATCTACGTCAGATAACCTGGGGCAATTATGTAGAATGCATTCGCTATTGCATAGCAAACAAGCAGACAGCAGAGGCAAGGCACTGTTTTTTGCTCCATGAATACTTACTTCACCCCGTAGTTTACATGGTCCAACGATATCAAGTCTTGCCACAACCAACACCCTCTCATCACATGAATATACATCTCATATTCATTAAAAGAATATTTACTGTATATACTATGTTTTTGAAAAGATATTGTTCCCTATCCAACAATGTCCTTTATAATTTTATAAATGCGCTCATTGGCATCTAAAATTGCCATTTTTTTTTCGCATTTGCCGCCATTTCTTCCACCTTGCCTGTTTTTGCAAACAAATCTTCCACCGTTTTACAAAGCAGCTGACTTGTCAAATCTTTTTCTTCAATAATCATTGCGGCATCTCGATTCACCATTGCCATTGCATTGTGATACTGATGATTTTCCGCAACATTTGGAGATGGAATTAAAATAGATGCTTTTCCCTGAGCCTGCAGCTCACTGAGTGTAATTGCGCCTGCACGGCAAATCACCAAATCTGCTGCAGCCAAACAATCAGGCATATCATTAATATATTCCCGAACATCTATATTTTTGGCTAATTTAAGATTTAAACCTTTTTTTCCAAGCAAATCCGGCAGCCATTTTCCATATTGACCATATCCGTGTATGTGTTGAAACTGTCCTGTTTTTCCGCTTTGAACCAATAAATCTGCCATGCCTTCATTCATATTACGTGCACCTAAACTGCCTCCAAATGATAAAATCACCGGTCTGCTGTCCAAACCCAATTTTGCTCTGGAAACGCGTTTATCCGCACGTATAATCTCCTGTCTTACAGGATTACCCGTTAATACACATTGGTCTGTTTCAAAATACTGGCGTGCGTCCTCAACAGCCAACAATACTTTTTGTTGCTTGTTTGGCCAACATTTTATTGGTCATTCCCGGAAACGCATTCTGCTCATGTATTACAGAAGGTACCCCCAGTTTTATAGCAGCACGTATTACAGGACCGCTTACATAACCACCTGTTCCGATACAAATATCCGGTTTGAATTCTTGAATTAAACGTTTCGCCTCATTGCTGGAAGTAAAAATACGTCCTACTGTTTTGAAATTTTCCACAATATGTTTTGGTGTTAATTTACGCTGAAATCCTGAAATGGTAATTGTTTTAAATGCAAAGCCGGCGGCAGGAACCAGACGTTCTTCCATACCACCTTTATTGCCAATATATAATAATTTTGCATTTGGTTCTTTTTCTCGAATATAGCCTGCAATTGCCAAAGCAGGGTTAATATGTCCTGCTGTGCCGCCTCCTGCAAACAGAACCTTCATAATAATCACAGCCTTTCGCCGTTTGTTAGAATATGCTAGCTTCTTTCCACTGCGGACGTTCGTGAAATAGACAATACAATACCCATTTGTATGAGCAAAATAATCAGCGACGTACCGCCATAGCTAAAGAATGGCAAGCTAATTCCTGTATTCGGAATGGTGTTGGTAACAACCATGATATTTAAAATAACCTGCATACCTACTTGGGATGTTAAGCCAATACCCAACAGCATACCAAATTTATCTTTTGCACGCAGAGATAACGTAATACCTCTCCAGATTAATAAGATAAATAAAATAATGATAAGCAATGCACCAATAAAACCTAATTCTTCACATACAACTGCAAAGATAAAGTCATTTTGCGGCTCAGGTAAATATAAGTATTTTTGTCTGGATTGACCAAAACCCAAACCAAAAAATCCACCGGAGCCAATTGCCATAAGTGATTGCTTGGTTTGCCATGTGTCAACACCTTCAGGGGGATTAAACGGGTTTAACCAACCTGCCACGCGGTCAGTAGCATAGTGCTGTGTCAATGTTAAAAACAAGAGTGCTGCAACCGCCACAATCACAAACGCAATGATAAACCATTTTTTATCAACGCCGCCAACAAACATCATAATAGCTGCAATCAGAATTAAAATGATAGAAGCAGAAACGTGCGGCTCTATAAATACCAAACCAACGGTTACCGCTAATATGAACAAATGCGGCAGGACACCGACTTTAAAGGTATTCATCTTCCTAAAATTAACCGATACAAAATGGACAAACCATAAAATTAACGCAAATTTGGCAATTTCGGAAGGCTGAAAACTAACAGGTCCTAAGTTAATCCATCTATGTACGCCCTGAACGGCAGGAAGTACCAACACAACACCAAGTAAAAGCCACGAAATAATCAAAATAGGAATGGTCAGTTTATGAAAATGATGATAATCAAAATAGGAGATTGCAATCATACCTGCAATACCCAATACAGCAAATATTGCCTGACGTTTGATAAAATAGAAACTGTCTCCGTCGTAATTATGGTATGCATAAGCATAGCTGGAGGAAAATAGCATAACCAAACCAATGGATACCAAAACAAGTATGATAAACAAAAACGGAATATCAAGTCCTGCTCTGACAGAAAATAGATTCACTTTATTCCTGATTTTTTTCCGATATGGTCTTTGGAGGTTTTTGTTCCGTTCCCTACTTTTTTAGGGGCATTCCTCTTCTTCCTTTTTGCACCGGTTCTTCCGTTGGTCATATGATATTTCCCTCCCTTCTTTTATGCATATGCAATAAATTATTTTTAAACACCAAAAATAACCCAGACTAAAGATAAAATTCCAAAAATAACGGTAACTAAGCTAAATACACCGCAAATTTTAATTTCACTCCAACCACACATTTCAAAATGATGATGAATAGGGCTCATTTTAAACAGGCGTTTTCCTTTTTGTGGCTTTAAAGTAGAGTACCTGCAATACAACAGATAAAATTTCTGCAATGTAAATAATGCCCAATGGGAACAACAAAATAGGCATATCCATTCCAAAAGCAAGGGCACATACAATTCCGCCTAAAAATAAGGAGCCGGTATCACCCATAAATACTTTGGCCGGATTAAAATTCCATACCAAAAAACCCATGCAGCCACCTGCTACACAAACTGACAGCAAACTGATACCTACTGTGTTAATGACGGTGCCAATGAGCATAAAGAACAATGCAACAAAAAATGTTACGGATGTATTTAAGCCATCAATGCCGTCTGTAAAGTTAACAGCGTTTACAATACCTACAATTACAATTGCTGCTAAAATCCAATAACCATAACTCAAATCAACAGAGCCCACCAAAGGGATAAATGTTCTGGTATCTTCTCCTGCAAGGAATATGGATAATAAGTATGCACCTGCAACCAAAAATTGTAAAATTAACTTTTGCCATGCAGTAAGACCTAAATTTCTTTTCTTTACCACTTTAATGTAATCATCAAAAAAAGCCAATTGCACCAAAGCCTACTGCCATGAATAAACCGCCAAATACCTTTACTTGCATTAAAACGGTTTCCCCAAAAATTCCCAGCGTTCCTCCGCCTGACATTGCATAGTAAATGGGAATGGTAATGACTGCCGAAACAACAATACCTATGATAAACATGATGCCGCCCATTGTGGGAGTACCATCTTTTTTAATATGCCATTTCGGACCTTCTTCACGAATGGTCTGACCAAAGTTAATTCGTTTTAAAAAAGGTATTAACCACTTTCCCAACAGTGCTGTTATCCCAAACGACAATATCACCGCAATTAGCGAAAAAACGCCACTCATCTCAATTATCCACCCTTTAATTTCACATATCTGCTGAATTCATACAACCCTTTTATACGCCTACCGCAAGCATATTTAAAGATGTTAATACATCCGCAAAAGGTATACCGCAAGCCAAACAAACAGACGCACCCATTAAAGCTGTTTTTTACATCATCAGGTTCGGCAGTACGCAGTTTAATTCTTCCAATCACACCAACGCCAACAATTTCAAATGCACACCCAAATTCTTGAATACAATGCGCATTTCTTGCTGTAAAATCTGCATTGTCGCTGGATGTAGAGTAAGTTAATACTCTGCATTTATCTAATTTCTTTGTATCCAATTTTACAGGAAGGTCATAGTTCATTACGCAAACTGAAAAGTTGTGTAAGATATTAGCTGCCTGTAAACAGTCATCTTCACTGTCCAGCACAATAATATATGGATTACCATATTCTCTGTGCAACAAAAAAATTCCTCAAAACCGCAAACGGAAAATCTGTCACTGCAATGACATTGTTCAAATAACTGTTCTAAAATCGGTCCCCATGTCATCATTGCATGTTGGGACACTACAATGAGTTTTGTGTTGTTTCGTTCCATGAAAGAATACCTCCTTCAGGTGTATGAATGCTATCTAACAGTATCTTCTTCTACAAAGTTGACTGTAATAACCGTGCCCGGTTTTATTTGCTCACCTGCTGCATAATCTTGTGTTCTTGCCGTAGGTGCAGAACTATTATATGCACCGGTGACTTTGATATTTAACCCTGCTTGTGCAGCCAAGTAGTTGACATCCGACAGTGAACGGTTTGTAAAGTTCGGCACTGTAACAGTTTGGTTCATACTTGCCTCATCTGTATATACAACCACAGTACCGCCGCTTGGCACAGAACTGCCAGGATCCGGCGTTTGTGCAATTACAGTATCTCCTGAACCTTTTACCAAAATCTTCAATCCACTGTTTGTAAGTTCATTGGTTGCTTCACTTACTGTTTTTCCAATCACATTTGGTGCACTTTACACCAACACTGCCTGCCTCATCTTCTGTGTATTTTGTTTCAACATTCAAGTATGGAAGAATTTCCTCCATAATTTTAGCAAACACAGGGCCTGCAACAGCGCCGCCGTAGTAACTGTCTCCCGTTGGTTCATCAAAGAATACCAATACCGCATATTGCGGGTCATCGGCAGGAGCAAAACCGCAGTAAGATGCAATGTATTTATTATCACTACCAACTTTACCATCGGCACCAACTTTTTCTGAAGTACCTGTTTTACCGGCAATTCTGTAACCGGCAACGTAACCATTTTTGGCTGTTCCAGATGTAGCATTTTCTTGCAGAATTTTGCTGACTCGTTTTGAAGTTTCCTCAGAAATTACTTGACGTTTCACTGTAGTATCTGCAGTTTTAATGATATTACCATCATTATCTACAATTTGACTTACAACATGAGGCTGCACCAAATAGCCTCCGTTTGCAATTGCCGCACAGGCTGTAATCATCTGAATTGGAGTAATACTAAAGTTTTGACCAAAAGATTCAACAGCTAAGTCCATCAATGACATATCACGATCATGATACAATCCTTTGGTGCTTGCTTCACCCGGAAGGTCAATACCTGTTTTTTGTGTAAAACCAAAAGCCTCAAAATAATCAAAAAAGGTCTCTGTACCTAATAATTGGCCCAAGTAAATGAAAAATGGGTTGCAAGAATTCATAGTGCCTTGTACCAGAGTCTGTGTGCCATGTCCGCTGGTATTATGACAGTTAATTGCTCTTTCTCCCTGAACGGGAACATAGCTGCCTGTACAGGTGAAAGTAGTTTCCTCAGTGGCAACATTTTCTTCCAGCGCCATTGACAATGTTACCATCTTAAATACAGAGCCGGGGTAATACGTATCACTAACTGCCTTATTTCTCCATTGTGCTTGCAAAGCAGCTGATGTAACTTCCTGCTGCTCTTCCTCCGGAAGTTCCGCAATACGAGCACGTTCTTCTTCGTCTGCGATTACAAACGGATTATTCGGGTCATAGTCCCCTTTCACAGCCATTGCTACAATCTCTCCGGTTTTTACATTCATTACAATACCGGTTGCACGATTTTTCAACTTTGTTGTTTTTCAACGCCTTCCTCCAAAGCTTGCTCCAAATAATGCTGAACAACTTCGTCAATGGTTAAAACCAAGTTATAACCGTCCTGTGCTTCTACTTTTTGTTCATACTGGAATGGCATATCAGTACCTACTGCATTTTTGCCGTTACCAAACGACCTGCAGTACCGGACAGATATTCATCATCATAGTATGCTTCCAGCCCAGCAAGACCCTGGCCGTCAGTACCGGTAAAACCAAGAATGGTAGAGGCAAACGAGCCGAAGGGATAATAACGTTTATAATCCTCCTGTAATTGAATGGTATTTCCCAAATCATTTTCTTCAATGAATTGTACCAATCTGTCTTTTACATCCGTTTCAACTTTTGTTTTTAGAACATCATAGTAAGAAGTACCTTCTGTACGCTTATAGATATCTTCTGCATCCAGCCCTAAAATATCAGCCAAACCAGTTGATAGTTTACGACGTAGTGTTTCATCATCTTTATCAATATATGCAGGCGCCAATACTACTTTCCATACAGTAGCACTTTGAGCCAGCGGTTTCATATTTCTATCATAAATTGTTCCGCGTTGGGCGCTTATGGTTGTATCTCTTAATTGCTGGTCTACAGCCGCTTTTTGCAGTTCGGCACCATCTACCAATTGCAGGCGGATTAGGCTGACCACAATTAAACCGAAACCTAAAGCCACCATAACAATTAAAACAATTAAAGTCCGTCGCCACATTTTAACGGTTGTTCCTTTTGCCATCAGCTATTCCCCCTTTATAAAAATAAGAGTTAAGATTACCTCTCAACTCTTTGTGCAGCATACCAACATGTGTAAAACTTTTCAGCCGAGCCTTGGTATTAATACTTATTTCAATGAAAATTTAATTATGACAAGAAGTTCTTAATAGAGTTCCAAAGATTTGTAAAGAAATTGTTTCCACTGTTATCTTGTACAACTTCTCCTTTGTCTCCCTTGGATAATTCTACAAAAACCAATTGACTCTGGTCTATTTTTCTCATGCCTAAATTTTCTTTGGCATAGCTCTCCACCGTTGCCAAAGATAAATTTGCATTTGCTTTCATTTGAAGTTGAGTATAAACACTTTGACTTTCTTCTAATTGCTGGGCAGCTGTGTCTATCTCTTCTGTCAATTCTGTTAATTGGACTTGATTAAAAATGATAGATCCCGTAGCCCCTAATGCAATTACGAGTAAAAAATGACACTACGACCCGAAACGTTCTCGCTCTGCTGCGCTGTTTTTTGATACGATATACATGGGATTTAGATTGTGTTTGTAAACGGCCCTCTTCTTTGCCTGTTCCTGTACCGACTGCTAATTCTTTTTTACTTTTTTCTGTGAACCGTGTATTTATCTTCTGGTTCTTTTCCTTCAAATAAAGTAAAAAATCGTAGGCTTCAGATGTTCTGTTATAACGATTTGGATGTAACGCCATGTTTCTTCCTCCTTTCTGAAAATATTGTTATAATTTTTCACAAACTCTTAATCGTGCGCTTCTGCTGCGCGGATTTTCTTCAATTCTTTTTCTGAAGGGGAAAGCCCCTTCTTATAAATTAATTTCGCTTTTGGTGTATTTCCGCATACACAAATAGGGAAATCCGGTGGGCAAGTACAACCTTGGCACCAAACATTCATACGTTGTTTTACCATTCTGTCTTCCAACGAGTGGAATGTAATAATCGCCAGTCTTCCGCCCGGTTTCAGAAGTTCAAAAAGCTGCGTCTAATGCTTTTTGAAAGCTGCTCCAACTCTCCGTTTACTTCTATCCGTAACGCTTGAAATGTTTTTCGCGCCGGGTGACCTTGTTCTCTACGCACAGAGGCCGGTACGGAAGCTTTTACAACTTCGGCAAGTTGTAATGTAGTTTCAATCGGCGCTTCTTCTCTGGCCTTTACAATCCCCTTAGCGATGCTTTTGGCATGCTTGTCCTCACCATAACGGCTGATAATTTCTGCAAGTGTTTGCCACGGCAACGTATTTACCAAATCTTTTGCACTGGTTCCCTGCTGACTCATTCTCATGTCAAGAGGGGCATCATGATGATAGGAAAATCCTCTTTCAGGGGTATCTAATTGATAAGATGACACCCCTATGTCCATTAAAACGCCATCAACCGCTGTAAAACCGCAACTGTTTACAATTTCCGTCATCTGCGAAAATTGTCCTTGTCGAACGATAGAACAAGAATTCCCTCGGAATTTGTCGGAAACAAAGGCGATTGCATCGGGGTCTTGGTCAATTGAAATTAAAGTCCCTGTTGTCAAACGTTCCAAAATAGCTCCCGAATGCCCTCCGCCTCCGGCAGTACCGTCTACATAAATACCATCGGGACGAATATTCAAAGCATCAATTGTTTCGTGAAACAATACGGATTTATGAACAAATGCCATTGACTGCCCTCCGCGTTAGAATGACAGTGCATCCATTGCTTCAGCAATACTGTCTTCTGTTAAATTATCATTAAACTGTGTCCAGCATTCTGTGCTCCAAATTTCCGCACGGTCGCCGGTACCAATAAATGTCACATCTTTTTCAATGCTTGCATAATCTCTCAGTGGCTGTGGGATTAAGATTCTGCCCTGCTTATCCGGTTCCACTTCAGCTGCTCCCGAAAAGAAGAAGCGTTGCAGCTGTCGTGCTTTTGACATTGGCATGGCTACAATTTTATCTTGCAATCTTTTCCAGCCTTCCTCAGAAAGCACAAACAAACAACCATCTAACCCTTTTTGTGACATAAAAACGCTCGCCTAAGTCCTCACGGAACTTGGCGGGAACAATGACGCGATTCTTTGCGTCAATATTATGTTGGTATTGTCCTATCAACATAACTGCCACTTCTTAGGGAAAATGTGTCCCATGAAACCACAGGTCTCTACTTTCCCCACCTTTCACCACTTTATATACTGATTATAATAGATGATGATATGAATTGCAAGGGGTTTTCCTCTGGAAAATGGCGGAATTTCGTTGAAATTTGGACAAAAACCTTTTATATAGACACAAAAAATCCAGACCACAATATATTGTGGTCTGGATTTTCACCTTAACAATTTATTTACGTTTTGTTAATTTTTAAATTTTCCTTACTGTCCGGAACGCAGAGAAGCCTTGATATTCTGGCGTGTTTGTTTTAATTCATTTAAGCTGGTAGTAATGGAATCTTCTGTTCTTTTTCAACAAATCATCTAAGTATTCGTTGGAAGCACGTTTCATCTCTTTCAATCTCGCTTGGGTTTGAGCCAACATTTCAGTTGCCTTTGCTTGTGCTTGTCTTGTAATTTCATCTTGACTGATTAATTTTTTTTGCACGTTCCTCTGCTGTACGAATAATACTCTCAGCCTCTTTCTTTGCATCTGCAAGAATTTGAGTACGGTCTGCTACAATTGCACGTGCTTGACGTGTTTCTTGAGGCAAATGATCTCTCATTTCATCTAAGATTGCTTTTACTTCTTCGCCATCCAAAACAGTACGGCCACCACTTAAAGGCAATTTAACCGCTTTTTCTACCAAAGCGTATAATTCTTCCATTAGTTCTTCTACAGTTGCTTGACTCATTTTATTCTTCCCCCAATACTACAAATTACTTTTTGTTGCACAATCTTTGTTTGATATCATTTAATATACAACTCGGCACCAATGTAGAAATATCTCCGCCGAACCGCGCAATATCTTTTACCACGCTGGAACTCAAAAACATATTATCCGAACTGGTTGTCAGGAACACAGTTTCAAGTCCTTTATTTAATCTTTGGTTGGTTAATGCCATTTGAAACTCATATTCAAAAGTCAGACAATGCCCGCAATCCTTTTTACAATCGCCGTTGCATGACACAACTTTGCATAATCTGCAAGCAATCCTTCAAAAGAGTCTACTTCTACTGTTGGTAAATGTTCCGTTGCTCTTTTTAAAAGTGTTACGCGTTCTTCTACCGTAAAGCTTGTCTGTTTTGCAGGATTATTTAAAACAGCAACAATCACTTTATCAAATATTTTTTTGTCGCACGCTCTATAATATCCATATGTCCCAATGTAACCGGGTCAAAACTGCCCGGACAAACACCTATTCTCATTCTGCCACCATATTTCTATGCTCATAAACAGTCAGCATAATTTTGCCGTATTGATAGGTGCGGCGTTTCACAAAAATCTCCGGCTTCTTCCGGAACCGGTTCATCTGCTGCATGCTCACACACAATAATACCACCCTCATTCATCACTTCCGCCGTTAGCGGCAACGCTTTTTCCAAAATTCCTTTGTGATAAGGGGGATCTAAAAATGCTAAATCAAATAACATATCCTGCTTCATAAGATAAGATGCATAATCCATATGCACAACCTTTACTTTTGAAGTCAGGTTTGTATGGTGTACATTGGCAGAAATCACATCAATGGCATTTTGAGCAGTGTCTACCAAAACCGCACACTTCGCACCTCTGCTGACCGCTTCCAAGCCCAGCTGACCGGAACCTGCAAATAAGTCCAATACGTTTCTGCCTTCTATTTGAAACTGGACAATATTAAACAAAGCCTGTTTGACTCTGTCTGTTGTAGGACGAACATCTTCTCCTTCTAACGTGGAGAGCTTTGCTCCTCTGGCACTGCCTGTTATAATGCGCATGCGTCATTCCACCTTATTCGTTTAGCATATCATATGCGTTTGAACTGAATTTGAACAAAACAATAATTTTTGCCTAAAAATTTACTTTTTTACGTAGTATTATCTCACTTTTTACGTAGAATCTGTCAAGAGGAACTATGATTCTTCCTGATTTCTAAAATACTGATACACTGCCTGCGCCGCAGGTTTTGTCATGCCGGGCACCAATTCCAACTGTTCTATTTCCGCTTGTTTTACCGCTTTCATGGTTTTGAAATAGCTTAGTATAGCTTTGGCGCGGCTGTCACCGATTCCCGTAATTTGCGTCAGTTCGGTTTGCAATGTATTTCTTTTACGGACTTGTCTGTGGTAGCCGATTGCAAAACGATGCACTTCTTCTTGTATGGTAGAAACAAGTGTGAACGCCTTTCTCTTGGACAAAATTGAAATTTCTCCTCCGTCTTTGGCTATGGCACGTGTTTTATGTTTATCATCCTTTACCATACCAAACAACGGAATATCTACGCCTGCACGCTCTAAAACAGGACGAACAGCAGATATTTGCCCTTTACCACCGTCCAGAAGAATTAAATCGGGCAGTCTGCCAAAACCTTCTCCGCTTTCTTTGTTCTGCTGATACTCCTGTAATCTGCGCTCTATGACCTCTGCCATGGAGGCATAGTCGTCTTGTCCTGTAAATCCTTTGATTTTAAATTTTCTGTAAGCAGATTTTAACGGTCGGCCATTTTCAAACACAACCATGCCCGCAACATTATCTTCCCCTGACTGATGGGAAATATCATATGCTTCAATATACATCGGCGGAGTATCCATACCCAGCAAACGTCCCAACTCATCCAATGCGGAGGCTTCTCTGCCTGTCCTTTCCATACTTTGGGCTAACTTTTCGGCAGCATTGTTACGGCACATTTCTACCAGCTGTGCTTGTTCCCCTATTTTGGGAATTGTGATGGTTACCTTTTTTCCAAGCTTATCAGATAACCATTCCTGCAATAATTCGGCATCTTCCACTTCTCCGTCCAATGTAACGCGAGGCGGTACACGGTCGCGTACAGAATAATAACGTTCTAAGAATTCTGTCCTCGCACGTTTGGCATCGCCAATCTCTCCCCATAAGGAATGTTTCTTGATCGTATAACCTGCCTTCTGAAAAGCGGAACACTTCAAAACACGCTGCGGCTGTTCCATGACTGCCTCCGCTTTGAACCAGAGCAAACACATCTTGTTCCGCAACCTTTGCACGCACGACTTTTTGCTTTTCACTGATTTTTTTAATTGCGGCAATACGGTCACGGATACGCGCCGCTTTTTCAAATTCCATATTCTCTGCGGCCTCTGTCATTTTCTCGGTTAACGCTTTTAAAGAAACAGCGCTTCCGCCTCTTAAAAACTCTTCTGCATCTTTGATAATCTCATCATATTCCTGTTCTGTAATGGTTCCTCTGCACGGAGCACAGCACTGCTTAATATAATAATTTAAACACGGACGTGTCTTACGTATATCCTGCGGGAATTTTTTTATGGCAAACAGGAAGCTTAAAAATTTTAACTGCTTCATCCACTGCCTGTTTTACCGTCCAAGAACTGATAAACGGCCCGATATAGGTAGCCCCTGTCCTCCAATTTTTGTTTGGCAGCTTCAATACGGGACCATGGTCCTTTTGTAATTTTGATATAGTGGTACCCTTTTATCGTCTTTGAGCAAAATATTATATTTTGATGATACTGCTTTAATTAAACTGCATTCCAAAATCAGCGCTTCAAATTCACTGTCGGTCACGATAAACTCAAAATGATGCACATGAGCGACCATCTGCCTTACTTTTTCATCATGATTTTTCTCTGAACCAAAATATTGACTGACTCTATTTTTTAATGCTTTTGCTTTGCCCACGTAAATCACATGGTCTGATTTATCTTTCATGATATATACGCCGGGCTGCAGCGGCAGCCTCATTGCTTTTTCTCTTAATGATTTGATACGGTCTGCCATAAAGCTGCCCTCCTTACATACACATAAAAAAAGGCACCGTAAACGGTGCTTTTACTGCTCTCTTATTCTGTAAACCCAGATTGTACCAACTCAACAAGGCTGTCTACCGCGGCTTGCTCATCAGCACCGTCTGCAATGATGCGAATGGTAGTTCCTCCAACAATGCCCAAAGACAAAACACCAAGCAAACTTTTTTGCATTTACTCTGCGTTCTTCCTTTTCAACCCAAATGGATGATTTATATTCGTTTGCTTTTTTGGATAAAAAATGTAGCTGGGCGTGCGTGCAAACCTACTTGGTTTTGTACTACTACCTCTTTAACATACATGTTTATTCACTCCTATACCATAATTAAAAGCTTCAAGTTTATGAAAATCTCAATACTAAAGAATTGGCTTATTTATATTAGACAGAACCATTATAACATAATTCGCAATATCGTCAAGAAAACATCAACAATATTCTATAAAATTTGGCTTGATGACCTATTGCAGAAATAACCGACCTCACGCATTTGTGCATAATAACAAAAAAATGTTGAAAACTTTTTAACGTTAAAATATATTATGCGCAAAAAACTGCGCTGTGAATCCCTATTTTTCTTCTAACTCATCTGCAATTTGTGATAAATAATCCAAATCTTCGTCTGTCAAAGAACCGGATTGTTTTTGCCTTTTCAATCAAATCTGGTCGATATTTGGCAGTTCTGAGCAAAGATTGCTCTCGTCTCCAACGCTGAATATTTGCATGATGACCAGACAACAATATGGCAGGCACTTCCTTCCCTCTGAAGTTTGCGGGACGCGTGTATTGCGGATACTCCAAAAGGCCATTATAATGACTTTCCTCTTCAAAACACACATGATCGGAGAGCACGTCCGGCAGCATACGGCAAACGGCGTCTGCCAGTACCAAAGCTGGCAATTCTCCTCCGGTAAGCACATAATCACCAATGGAAATTTGCTCGTCAATATAATCGTCGATGATACGCTCATCAATACCTTCATAATGCCCGCAAAGAATGGCAATATTCTCTTTTTGGGAAAGTTCGATTGCTTTTTGCTGCGTCAGAACGCTTCCCAACGGAGACATATAAATAAAATAAGGCTTTTTTCCCCAATTGCTTGATTACGTCATCCATGCACAAAGCAAGCGGTTCCGCACGTAAAAAGCATACCCATTCCGCCGCCAAACGGAGGGTCATCTACACGGTTATGCTTTATTATTGGCATAATCCCGAATCTGATGATAACAAATCTCAACAGCTCCCTTTTTTTTTGTGCACGGCCAATAATACTTTCGTCCATTACAGTTTTGCACATTTCGGGAAATAGTGTTAAAAAAATCAATCCTCATCCTCGAAAATTCCTTTCATGGGACGAATAAGCAATTTTTCTGCCCTGAATATCTGTATCAATGACTACCTGGTCAATCACGGAAATCAAATAATCCTTTTGTTGTTTATCTGTAACTTGATATACGTCGTTAGCACCGGTTTTGATGACATCTGTAATGGTACCGTAACAAATGGTTTCATCATCTGCATGATATACTTCCATGCCCAGCAAATCTGAAATAAAATAGCGGCCTTTGGGCAGTGTGACATCACTGCGTTTGATAAACAACACTTTTCCGCGCATTCGGTCGCCTTGCTCTATGGTATCAATTCCTTTTAACTGTACCAAAAAGTAAATTTTTATGCACACGGCTGGAAATCACTTCTAACGCCTGTGCGCCGTCTTTTGTATAAAGTGTTTTAAATTGTGCGAGAAAAAATCCGGAGAATCACACCAAGGGTCTACTTTAACTCTCCCTTGATGCCGTGTGTTCCCACAATTCTGCCTGCCTCTAAAAAAATTCTTTCAGCATAAAAAATCTCCTTTGCAATGCTCTCCCATTTTTCTGCCAGCAAAAAAAGTTGTAACATAGCTAAGATGTTACAACTTTTTTTCGTTTGCATTACGCAATTTCAACAGCTACTTTTTTCATCGTTACGGGTTGCAACAGCATACATAACGGTACGAATTGCCTTTGCAATACGACCTTGTTTACCTATGATTCTTCCCATATCGCTTTCAGCAACATGCAAGTGATATACAATTACCCCTTCTTCATTAGGTTCATCTACTTCCACGTGTTACTTGGTCTGGAAATTCTACCAGACCTTTTTTGCAACTGTTAACAATAATTCCTTCATGGGTTATCCTCCCAATTATTACAGAACACCATGTTTTTGAATAGAGTTTTTTACAGTATCTGTAGGTTGAGCACCTTTGGAAATCCAATCTTTTTGCTTTGTCAGCATCTACTTTTTTTACAACCTTTGGCTCTTCCATTGGGTTATAGTAACCAATTTCTTCAATGAAGCGACCATCTCTTGGGCTACGAGAATCCGCTACTACAATACGGTAAAAAGAGCTTTTTTGCACCCATTCTTTTTAATCTGATTTTTAACTGCCATGTTTTTGTCCTCCAAACATATAAAATAAAAATGAAATCATTTATGTTCACCAATAAAAATATTCATTGGATGAATAGCAACTTGTAAAATGGATTTTAAAATCCACCCATACCTCCCATGCCACCCATTCCCGGTGGCATCATAGACGGCGTTTGCCTTTTTGCCGCGCATTTGACGCATCAACTTCTGTGTTGTTTCAAATTGTTTGAGCAAACGGTTGACATCTTCTACTTTCATACCGCTGCCGGCAGCAATTCTGCGTTTGCGGGAAGGATTGATGATGTCCGGTTTTTGGCGTTCTTTCTCGGTCATGGAAAGAATGATTGCCTCCATACGGTCCATTTGACGGTCGTCCACATCAACATCTTTCAGTTGTTTGTCCATACCCGGCAATTTTGAAATCACGGATTTCAAAGGACCCATTTTTCTCACTTGGGCAAACTGATTCAATAAGTCATTCAAATCAAATTTATTTTGCAAAATCTTCTGTGCAGCTTCTTCCGCTGCTTTTTCATCAATCTTGCTTTGTGCGTCCTCAATCAAGGTAAGCACGTCGCCCATGCCCAAAATACGGGAAGCCATACGGTCCGGATGGAAAACTTCCAAGTTATCCAGCTTTTCACCTACGCCAACAAATTTAATTGGTTTTCCTGTTACGGCACGGATAGAAAGTGCCGCACCGCCGCGGGTATCGCCGTCTAATTTGGTTAAAATAACACCGTTGATTTCCAATAATTCATCAAAGGTTTTGGCAACGTTAACTGCTTCCTGACCAGTCATAGAGTCTACCACAAGCAGAATCTCATGGGGACCGATTTTTCTTTTGATTTCACGCAGTTCGTTCATCAGCTCTTCGTCAATCTGCAAACGACCTGCGGTATCGATAATCATAATATCATGTCCGTAGTCTCTGGCGTAACGAATTGCCTCTTCACAAAGTTTTTACAGGTGCTTGATTGCCTTTTTTCAAATACGGGAACACCTGCCTGTTCACCAACCACCTGCAGCTGTTTGATAGCCGCAGGACGATAAATATCGCAGGCTACCAGCATTGGACGGTTGCCTTTTTGCTTTTAAAATGCTTTTGCCAGTTTTGCCGCATGGGTAGTTTTACCTGCACCCTGTAAACCAACCATCATAATAATGGTAGGAGGTTTTGGCGGTGGGCAATTCTTGCTTCCTCACCGCCCATCAAATTGGTAAGTTCTTCGTCTACGATTTTAACTACCATTTGACCCGGTGTCAGGCTTTCCATAACTTGAGTGCCAATAGCACGTTCTGTTACGGTATTGGTGAAATCTTTTGCTACTTTATAGTTAACGTCCGCTTCCAGTAAAGCCAAACGCACTTCGCGCATTGCTTCTCGAACGTCCGCTTCCGTTAATTTACCTTTTGACTTTAATCGTTTAAACGAATTGGCCAGTTTGTCTGCAAGTCCTTCAAACTCCACTTATTTCACCCTTTTTCTGTAGATTTCTTAATCGCGCAGCTGCTCTGCCAACTGCATAATATTGTTTGCGCAGGTATTAATTTTTCTGCGCCGTCATGTTGTTGATTATAGTCCCGAATTTCCGCAGCCTCAAGCAGAATCTGCTCCAATCCTGTCTGCACTTGCTGAAATCGTTTCGCCAGACCAAGGCGCTCCTCCAATTCCAAAAGCTGTCCTTCCGCACGTTTAATGGAATCTCGTACTCCTGGCGGGTGATGCCCTCATTATCTGCAATTTCAGCCAATGAAAGGTCATCATTATAATAATATTCAATCATAATCCGCTGTTTTTCCGTCAGCATACTGCCATAGAAATCCAACAGAAATGAAATTTCTAAATTTTTAGCCACAACAGAGAACCTCCTGTCATGTGTAAAGCTAAAACACTTTACAGATACGCATTATATAATAAATGCTAACCAATGTCAATGCAAAAAAAAAATTTAATGAAAAACCTTATCCATTTTATTGCAATGGATAAGGTTTCAAATCATCTATTCATTCTGTTATAAGCTACTGAGTAACAACCTTCCACTCCAGTCATTGATACCCCCAAACTCAACAATATTGGTATATCCTAAATTCACCAACTTTTCAGAAGCTTGTTTGCTCCTGTTTCCGCTTCTGCAATAAACCAGAATCAATTGTTCTTTATCGGGTAACTGCTGTATCGCTCCAGACGCAATTGTTTCGTTTGGTATGTTAACAGCACCGGAATATGTCCGCTTGCATACTCCTGCTCTGTTCTGACATCTAAAACGATATAATCCGTTTCTGACTGCATCATCTTTGCTGCTTCCTCTGCAGTAATCTGCTGATAAGTATTGGAATTGGACGCTATATTCGAACGATTTGTTGAATTGGAGCAACCAGTTAATCCAAAGATAGAAAACAGTATTACAAACATAAAAGTAAACGGAACAACTGGTTTCAATCTCTTAGCACTTGATTTTTTCATAACATATTCTCCATTATTATTTTAACTCAACAATGGTAACGCCGCTTTCACCTTCTCCAAACACGCCCAAACGATAGCTCTTCACTGATGGGTGTTTTTTCAAATGCTGCTGCACTGCCGCACGCAGCACACCTGTTCCTTTTTACCATGAATAATACTTAATTGATGCACTCCTGCCATTACAGCGGCATCAATAAAATTGTCCACGTCCAACAAAGCTTCCATTGCGGTTTGCCCACGAATATCCAACTCACGAACTACCTTGGCATGAGCTCTGTCCGTCCTCGCACCTCTTCTGGAAATAGGCTGAGGTGTTTTCACTTTTTTCTTGTTGCATCAAACGCAAATTGGAAAGAGGAACACGCGTTTTCATAATACCTGCCTGTACTTCTACTTGGTCTGAATTTTTAGGTAAACCAATGACCGTTGCCTGTTTGTCGATATCAAAGATTAAAACGGTATCTCCAATTTTTAAAGGACGAGGTAACACATAATCTTCTTTTTCTTTTTTTTGTGAACCGGGTCTGCCATATCCTCCAGAGAGCGGATACCTTGATTTAATTTTGCCTTTGTTCCGGGGTCAAACTTTTTGCTTGCGCAGCTGGTCCATCTCTTCCGTTAATGCATCAATCTGCGCACGAGTGCGAGCAACCAAATTAGAAGCTTGACGACGCGCAATTTCAATTTCCTTTGCCGCATTGGTTTCTATTCTTTTTTTTTTGCTCTTGAGCAGATTCATTCAGCTTTTACCGCCTGCAACCGCAATGCTTCTGCTTGCGCTTTTTTTCTTCTTCTAATTTCTGACGTGTTTCTTCTAAACTGCGTACAACATCTTCAAATTTTGTATTTTCTGCGGATACCAGTTCTTTTGCGCGCTGAATAATCGAATCTTCGATGCCCAAACGTTTGAAATTGCAAATGCATTGGAACGTCCCGGCACCCCAATCAATAAACGATACGTAGGACGAAGGGTTTTGTACATCAAATTCGCAGCAAGCATTTTCTACGCCGTCCGTTTTGCAATGCATATTCTTTCCATTCTGCATAGTGGGTGGTTGCTGCAATTTTGCATCCTTGCTTTCTTAAATGTTCCAAAATGGCAATTGCCAAAGCGGCGCCTTCTATCGGGTCGGTTCCTGCGCCTAACTCATCCAGCAACACAAGACTGTTATCATCTGCCTGCTCTATAATACGTATAATTTTGGTCATATGAGAAGAAAAAAGGTAGACAGAGATTGTTCAATACTTTGTTCATCTCCAATATCCACAAGGATATGACGGAAAACAGATACTTGGCTTCCTTCCGCAACAGGCAGCATCAGTCCGCACATTGCCATAGCTGACAACAAGCCGATTGTTTTCAGTGTAACAGTTTTACCTCCTGTATTGGGACCTGTAATCATCAAAGTATCAAACTCTTTTCCCAATACGATATCCGTTGGAACAACGGTATCACGATTGAGCAAAAGGATGCCTTGCCTGCTTAAATTGTATGATACCCGTCTGATTCAATTGCGGCATCGTGGCTTTTCATCGAATATGCCAAATCTGCTTTGGCAAAAATGACATTTAATTGAACGGCCGCATCATATCCTACAATGATATCATCCGCAAACTGTCCTACTTCCGCAGAAAGTTCTGTTAATATTCGTTCAATTTCATCTTTTTCTTTTGATTGCAGTACGCGGATTTCGTTATTTTGCTTCCACTACGCTCATTGGCTCAATAAATAAAGTAGAGCCGCTGGAAGAGGTATCATGCACCAATCCAGGCACTTCCCGCGATATTCCGCTTTCACAGGTACTACATAACGTCCGCCGCGCATGGTAACAATTTGGTCCTGCAAATATTTTTGATAGGTATTGGAACGTATCATGCTGTCTAATTGTTCCCGTACTTTTTTTTTGTGACGCACGACGCATTTTTCTGCGAATATCCGCAAGCGCGGAAGAAGCCGTATCCGCCACTTCCTCTTCAGAAGCTACGGTTTGATTGATTTTATCTTCTAAATACGGATTGGACGTTAAACAATCAAAACGCCAATCCAACATGGTTTGAAACCCTTCGCTCTTCTTTCTCCATTGGACAATGCCCCGCATGGCACGAAGTACACCTGCGATACTTAAAAATTCCGCTAAATTCAGAACGCCGCCCGACTGTGCCCTTCTCAAAAGAATTTACAATTTGTTGTAAACCGTAAAAAGACGGTGCGCCGAAGCGCGCCATCATTTGATAGGCTGTATCTGTTTCACTGAGCATCTGCTGTACTTCTTCTATCTCTGTTACAGGAATGAGGTTTCGTGCAAAATCGGCCGCATCTTCGCAGGCTGTTTTTTTCTGCAAGCAGTTCCAAAACCTTATCCAGCTCAATGGTTTTCATATGTTTTTGTATGTTATAGTCCATTGTCATTCCTCAATTCATGTATGCAAACCTTACAATCAAAATTATGCTATCTTTATCTATTTCATATCAGCTACCTGGTGGTAAAAGTCCAAAGTCATAAATCGCCGCTCCAACGTTTGCAGCATATATTGTTCCGTAATTTGCGCCAGTTGTTTTTGACCTTCCGGTTGCAATTGAAACGAAAACAGTTTATCAAAATCCGCATAGATGGTATGCCTCAGCCCTGTCATAACACCTTTCCCCATATGAAAGGCAAATTCAGAAGTAGGGTGATAACAGTTTCCACAATAAATCACACCGCTTTTAGGCAAAAAAAAAGACCATATCATCCGCTTCATACACTGCACAATTTTGACAGCAAATTAAATCAGGCATATAGCCCGCTAAAGACAACATTCTCATTTCCACTGCCGCTTTTATAATCAAACTTGGACGTTTTCTTTTTGCAAGAAAATGCAGTGCATTTAAAAACCAAACGCAAAAAATCCCCGGCCGCCGCTTCTTCCGGAGCCAGTACAGATACCAGCTCACAAAAAATACTGGGCGAGGGATAATGTTTCAATATCGCTGCGAAGGTCAAAGAACACTTCCAGCGGTTGTGCATCATTAATTATGTATTTGTCCCGCCCTCTGTAAATAGAAAAACAGAATAACAAAGCAATTGCGTCGCACTGCCTTGTTTTGCTTTTTAACGTTTTAGCAAGAGGTGAAAAGGCACGGATGATACCTTCTTCTCTGGTAAGCAATGTAACCAGACGGTCACTTTCCCCTACCGTTCTCTCCATTATCACCAATCCGTCGGTGTTGATCTGCATGGATAGCCTCCCTGTGAATTGAACTCCTCTAACGATTTCATTTGACTGTAACGAATATAATCCTCTACTTTGCCTGTCTGCTCAAAAATATGCCAAGCCGCATATGCATCCATCATTGAACTGACTCTCCTTCAATTCCTTTACTACCAGTATTCACAATTTAAGGGGAAGTTATGAAAAAGAAAATTTTTGGATCGATAGACAAGTTTTAACAAAATCTACACACAAAATGTGTTATTCAAAATCTGTTTTTCCGTAACCTAAACTTTGTAAAATACGCTGGCGGTTTCTCCAGTCCTCTTTTACTTTTTACCCACAGCTGCAAATTAATTTTGCAGTCAAAAAAGCGTTCCATATCTTCACGGGCATAAGACCCCACACGTTTTAACATAGAACCCTTTTTTCCCTATAATAATCCCTTTATGGTTGTCTCGTTCGCAATAAATCACTGCGTCAATATCTAACATATCCGGTTGATTTTCACGTTCACGCATACGCTCTACTACAACCGCAACTCCATGAGGAATTTCTTTGTCCAGCAGACGCAGTAATTTTTCGCGGATAATTTCACCTGCCAAAACCCGTTCAGGCTGGTCTGTCAATGCATCTTCCGCAAAAAAATGTCCGCCTGGCTGACATAGTTTTTCCAGTTCTCCGATTAAATCATTCACACCGCTTCCGGTTGTGGCGGAAACAGGAACAATCGCTTCAAAATCAAATAGTTCTGTATAGGAGATAATTTGTTCCATTAAAATGGATTTATCTGAGATGCAGTCAATTTTATTAATCGCCAGCAATGCAGGTAATTTGGAAGATTTGAATTTTTCAATCAAATCTCTGTCTGCCGCCGAAACGGGTTTACCTGCTTCTACTACCAAAAAGGCAAGCGTCTACTCCCGCTACCGAATCCGTAATGGATTTTACCATATAATTGCCCAAAGCATTGTGTGGTTTATGGAGCCCCGGGGTATCCAAAAATACCAATTGATTTTTCCCTTTGGTCAGTACACCCATGATTTTGGTACGGGTTGTTTGTGGCTTGCTTGAGACAATTGCCACTTTTGCCCAATCATAGTATTGAGAAGAGAAGATTTGCCCACATTGGGGCGTCCTACAATTGCAACAAATGCAGAGCAATCATCTTCATTTAATCTTGCCGCAGCAATGCTGCCGGTATTCATATGAGACATATCAGGCAAAAAAATGCCCTCCTTTTTATTCTTCCTCGAATTTTTATGTTTTAAAAAGAAATTTTTCATTCCTATCGGACCTTTTACAATATACCAAAGGCAAAGTGCGGAAACTACTACAAACGGCAGCCACATAATCGGCATAGTAATACAAAAATATTCGTACATACGGATAAAACCTTCCGGCTGCCAAAATAACACCACTGCAACCGCAACCGCAAAAATTGCCATAATCAATACAGCACCTGCCGCAATATCTTTTTACCACTTTTACAACAGGACTGTATCCGGGAGAGATTTGGTCTGCCAAAGCCTCCAAACCTGTATTTACGATTTCCAACGCCATAATCAATCCAAACACGGTAAACAAAACTGCATAACCGGTTATACTGAATTCAAAAAGAATGAAAAAACGAATACATACAATGCAGCCACTGTATGAATTCGCATGTTTCTTTCGTGATTGATACAGCGTATAATTCCTCTGAATGCGGCCTGAAAGCCTCTGAGAAAATTCACGGTTAATCCTCATCCTCTTCCAGTACATAGCTGCTGGAACTTGGAAGTCCCAACTGTGTCATCACTTGTTCTTCTTTTTTCTCTCATACGTACACGGTCAATACCACCGCGTTCATGATCATAACCCAACAGGTGCAATACGGAATGAGCTGTTAAATAACCAACTTCGCGGTCTAAACTATGGTCGAAACGTTCTGCCTGTTCCACAGCTTTTTCCATGGAGATAACAATGTCTCCCAAAAATTTTTGCTCCTGTATCGTGATTAATATCATAAACACCGTTTTCGCCCATTGGAAATGACAATACATCTGTAGGCGCATCTTTATGGCGGTACTGTTTGTTCAGCTCATGAATTTTTTTTTTATTATCTACAAATGTCACACTGATTTCAGCAGGAGCGCCAAATTCCTCCAAACGCAGTACTGCATTGCAGCAACGGCGTACCAACATTCTAAGTCCGGTCGGAATTTTCACTTCTTTCTGGTCATTGTGAATAATAACTCTGATTTTCTCCACGCTATTTTTGCCCCTTTCCTTCACGTTCCTCATATGCCTTAATAGTATTCTGCACCAATCTGTGGCGCACTACGTCCTTTTCATTAAAGTGTACTTGTGCAATATCGTCAATATGTTTCAGTACACTCATCACATCTTTTAGCCCGGATTTTCGTCCATCCGGCAAGTCAATTTGGGTTACATCGCCTGTAATAACCATTTTGGAGTTAAATCCCAAACGTGTTAGAAACATTTTCATTTGTTCCGGCGTTGTATTCTGTGCTTCATCCAAAATAATAAAGCTGTCATCAAGGTTCTTCCCTCATGTACGCCAATGGCGCAACCTCTATATTTCCGCGCTCCAAATATTTTTGATATGTTTCCGCTCCCAGCATATCAAACAAAGCGTCATATAAAGGTCTCAAATACGGGTCAACCTTCTGCTGCAAATCTCCGGGTAAAAAAACCTAGTTTTTCACCTGCCTCTACGGCAGGTCTTGTTAAAAATAATACGGTTGACCTGCTGCGCACGGAATGCAGTTACCGCCATAGCAACCGCCAAATACGTTTTACCCGTACCTGCGGGACCTACGCCGATTGTAATTGTATTTTCTTTAATGGTATTGCAATACTTTTTTTGACCAAAGGTTTTGGGTTTTACCGGCTTGCCTTTTGAGGTAACACAAATACAGTCACCTGCCAAGGTTTCAATTTTTTTCTTCGCTGCCTTCGTTAACCATGGAAATACAATAGCGAACATTCTGCTCGCTGAGTGCTTCTCCTCTGTTTATCAAAGTTAATAAGCTTTCAATGGTTTTCACAGCTTTTGCAACTGACTCCGGTTCTCCCGAAACTTTTATTTCTGAATCTCTGCCAACAATTTTTTACGCCGTATACCTGTTCTATCAGCTTTACATTCTCGTCAAAGCTTCCAAACAAAGCAACTGCTTGTTCCATACGGTCAATATTAATACGTTGTTCGAACATTCCATCACCTTTGCACATGAATTGCACCATTTTAAAATTGAAATGATACTTCTGTTACAAGATAGTATATCACAAATTATACCACAGATTCCACTTTTTTTCGTCACGCATTTCACAACATTTTTTTGGATATTCGTACCAAAATTACGACTATTCCACGTAAATTTCAGATTCCTGGGCAATATTTTCTTCCCACACACTGGTCGCGCGTAAAATCAACTGTCCGTTTTCCACGGTATACGTTGTATTTGTTGATAAAATTTTATCATCTTCTTTTAAAGCTTCGTTCTGTTGTTTCTCCAACTCCTCCTTTGCCTTTTGCAAAGCCTGTTCTTCTGTCAATTGTATTTGCTGCACCTGATATTCTGTCCAAGTTTCTTCATATACGGTTGCGGGTAAATTGGCATCATTTGTTTTTGCACGGTAAATCGCCAAATCTTTTTCATAGGTCAAATCATTATTGTCTTTTGGCTCTACTTCAAACGTAATCGGCATGGTAAATCAAATAATTTTAACGCTCTGCGTCGAATCACATTTCCGGTTGGTATTTTTTCATCTTGTGTCAGTGGTATTTTAATTTCATATGTATGTTTTGTCTCCGCTATAATTTTAGCCGTTGCACGTGTAAACAAATGATTGTATTTTGTTTCCGTAATTCCGCTTACTAACAATTGTCCTTCTGCTACACCGTCTCCTATTTTTTACTTGAGGAGTACCGTGCGTCACTTCCATTCTCACAATTTGACCGTCTCTTGCCGCTTTGATGTTCATTACCTTTTTATCGCTGTTCCAAATATCAGGCTTATCTTCTTTTTTCACCAATGCGAATGGTAACAGAACTGCCTTTGGTGTTTAAGGAAATCCACGCAATTTCCGGATATGCAATCATCAATTGATTTTGAATGGACAATACATCCAGCTTACTTCTTGCCATACCTTCTTTTAAACCGATTTCTTCAGCGGTGAGCAGAATTAAATCTGAATTCAATTCTTGATTTCCTTCTACCTGTATGCTCCACACACGGGTAGACAAAAACTTAACAGAACAATGAAAACCGCCAATCCAGCCAGCATACCTTTGATATTCGGAAATTTATGCATGACAAATGGCAGACCATGTTTTTTATAAATACGTATTTTTACACCTGTTTGTTTGGCTAAGTTTTTTCAGCATTCTATATTTTGTCCGTGAAATAGAGACAAAAAAATATTCCTTTCTTCTTACATTCCAAATCGTATATCCAAAACGGGCACACAAATTTACAAACCGTTCCTGCCCGTTTCCTTCTACTGCTAAAGACGACATATCCAACAAACCAGCGGATCAGATTTAATACAAACATAGATTCACCTCAAAACTGAAATTCAATGGATGTAATAAATCCCTGAATGATTAATGAATCTATTTGGATACATTTAATCTCAAGATTTTTTTCCATTGAATTTGGTGATTGATTTTCCGGTTTTCACCCTTACAACATCGTCTGTATATTCAATAATGCCGCCGCAGCCCTCCAGAACCACCTCGTGATTTCCGCTTACTTCCATATGTGCCACACCTGCAATCACTGCTGCCGGCAGTTGTAATACGCTTGCAATTTTATTCAGCCCGCGTACATTTCCTTTTTCCTGACGTTTCTCAACACCGCGTTGTGCTTTATTCATATATAAAAGCCGCCCTTTCCAAAACGTTTCTTTCACAAGATTATGCACTTTTAGCAATAAAAATCACTCATTGGCATATACATGCTATAGAAACTTACAACAATACTGACAAACAGGTGGTAAATGCACCACAATCAGAAAGGAGGATACCAATGCGCACACGTTTCTTATATCTTTGTAAAACAATTTTATTGTGTTTGATTATTATTGCATGTGCACTGGGAATTTTGCTCTTTCCAAATGATGTGCGCAACGGTGCATCCAACGGAATCAGTTATTGTTTATACACATTGGTGCCTTCTTTGTTTCCGTTTATGGTACTTTCCTCTTTTATCATCCATTCCGGTATTTCCAAATTCATCGGTAAACTGTTACAGCCTGTGATTCAATTTTTGTTTTATCTTCCCGGCAGTGCAGGTTCTGTGATTATTATGAGCATGATTGGCGGATATCCTGTAGGTGCACGAGGTTGTATGTCTTTGTTGGAGCAAGGTGCTATTACACAGAAACAGGCGCAGCGGATGCTGTACTTTTGCGTCAATGCAGGACCTGCCTTTATTATCAGTGTAGTCGGCAGTACATTGCTGCAAAATGCACTGATGGGACTTTTGCTGTTTTTCTCTCAAATTGCAGCCATGCTGGTCATCGGTATTACCCTTGGCATTATCGCACGATTCAAAAAAGAACCTTGTCATACTGTAGTATCTTCCGAACGTTCTTCCCAATCCCTTTGGTGGAATCTACATTGGACGCCGCTAAAGGTCTTATGAATATGAGTGCATTTGTCATTATATTTTCAGCATTTTTGTCTTTGCTGCATGCAACAGGAATTGCTCAAGGAATTTGCCAATTACTGCTGCGGTTGCACATGCCTGCACCCATCGCAGCCTCCATCGTTTCATTGCTAACAGAAATCACCAGCGGATGTGTAGATACCGCCTCCTTAAATGCTCCCATTGCTTTGGTGGCATTCGGCCTTGGATTTGGTGGATTTTGCGTACATTTTCAAATCTTTGCAGCTACCTTAAAGTGTGGAATTTCCAAATTGAAATTTATTGCATTCCGGTTCATCCACGGAATCATAGCCGCACTGGTAACCATGTTATTTCTTCCTCTGTTTCCACAGCCTGCAGCCTATGTTTTTCAAAATACTTCCGAACAAATATCCGGCATGATTTCTTATTCATGGCCTGCCGGAATTGCGTTAGTAGCCTGTTGTGTCATTTTCTTGTTTTCTGTCGGATTGGAACGCAGAAAATCAAAAGCAAAAAAGGGTAGAAAAAAACAAAAAACAATGATATAATAGAAAAAATATCGGGAAGGGTGGTAATACAGTGAAACATACATCTTTATACGGTACTCGCATTGACCCTAACTGTGAGTATTGCAGCCACAATACAACGCCCGAACTATCTCCAAACTGCGCAGTTCATTGCGAGATAGACGAAAATGGTAAATGTAAAAAAATTTGCTTACGACCCTCTCCTAAGAACTCCCAAAAAAGACCTCCTCTTGCCAAATTTACAAAAGAAGATTTTAAACTTTGATATAAAGTAAAAAAACAGCCATACATATGCGGCTGTTTTTTTGATTGACGATTAATTTTACGTTCCTTTTATGATTGCATAAAATAAGTAAATTTGATATCATGTTTCTATATTCATATTAGCATAGGAGGAATTCTATGAAACTATTGTTATCAGATACCCCCTTAACTGTTAGTTTGAAAACAGAAAATGAAATGTATATTGATTTATCCGCATTAAAAATTTCAATTGTGTCGGCTGTTTCGGATGTTGGACCAAAACGCCGGGAAAATGTGTGATAAGAGATGATGCCGTAAAAAGTATATCCAATCATAGCAGACAGTGAAAAAAATCATTTATGTCTCTCATATAAAAAATACGGCTCTTATGATACTGTTATGAAAACGATGTTGGAACGTGCAATTCCTATACAACAAGCATTTATCCGTATTTATAACAATGAGACACATCATGTCCAGCGGGCAGTAAAAAGATAAAGAGGCCGTTATTATCGCATATGGAGAACTATCTCAAGAAGAAAAAAATATTTTTTTACCCGATTGGTTGCCCGCAATGCGAATAATATGAGTTTTTCTTCTTATCGTATTGTATTTGTTGCGAAGGAAGATTTAACAGCAACAGTGGAACAGGAGGTTGCCTCATGGTAAAACAATCATTATTAATGGCAGTCCCAGAGCACCAAAATCAAATTCCAAACTTTACGCTGAGATTTTTCAAAAATACTATTCCGGTGAAACAATATCTTTTAACATAAACAAGAAAAATCACAGTGAAATTTGTAACGGTATCGAAGGTTGCTCAGACATCTTGTTTGTATTTCCCTTATATGCAGATGGAATACCTTCCACTTTGTTAAATTTCTTAAAGACATTAGAAACATATCAAATAGAACCAAAACCAAAAGTTCATATTTTTAATTAACTGCGGCTTTATCGAGCCGGAGCAAAATAATGTTGCATTGGACATGATGCGTTTATTCTGCAAGCAGAATAAATATGAATTTTGCTCTACATTGGCAATTGGAGCCGGTGAGGCATTTTTAACAACACCATTATCCTTTTTGGTGAAAGGGAAAATAAAAAAGCTGGCTAAATTGATTGCAAACAGAAAAATAGGACATTTATCGGTTACACTACCATTATCCAAACAATCCTTTGTAAAGGCTTCTACAAAATACTGGATTAAATATGGTGAAAAATTTGGATGCAGCAAAGAACAAATGTCATCTATGAAAATTGAATAAAATAAGGCAGATATTCTATGGATTGAATATCTGCCTTTTCTTATTTTCTAAGCTCTTATATTTTCACAATCATCGGACGTCTAAATACATAATTCAGTTACGTACATTTAAAACCAGATTTGACTCCTACTGCATCAAAGCTCAATACACATCAAAGAAGTAATTGTCAATGGTGATTACTTGATTTCGGATGCTACCGATTCCGATAGAAATAAGTATACTTCTTTTTGGCATTCACGAATTGATTCTTTTATCAGCCAGAAACCTTGAAATATCCATTGTATTTTTCTTTTCCTTATTTAACTACTGACCCTATCAGACAAGTTTTATATAAAAAAGCATAAGCTAATATACAAAAAGAAAAATTGCGTATTAAAGTCTCACTCAAAAACATGACCTATCCCTATCGCTCTGTCTGAGCCCCTCCAGCTTGTAATTTTGCCCTAAAACACGCCACCAAACCATGCCATTCTGTTTTGAAATGTTGCTCCATCTATTTATGCTGCATATCCTACTTTTAAAAGAATATGCCTTTATGCTCTTTTTAAGATATGTTGAAATATCTTTTATTACGTTACATGCGTTTTTGTTGTTCTGTATCATAACTTCAAAAACAGTGAAAAAGGTAAAAGAAATCAGAACAGTCTTATGAACAAAAATAAATTTAGTTTATAAGAACTTTACAAGATGTTTGTCGAATATACAGAACATGTCTTTACATAATTATGTCGTAACTGATATGAAAAAGGTTTCCACAAAAAACTTTCAACTTTTTCCACATAGTTTTCCACAACAAAACATAGACAATGTCTTATTTTTTTTCAGTTTTCAACATGCCATTTTAACATTACTATACTTTCATGTTGAAAAAAGCATAGTTATTTGGTTTACATAATCTGTTCTGATTAACATAATTCTTTATCAAAATTACATAAAAATCTTTAGCACTGTTCTCACAATTAACAATGTCAACATCATCGCACAAACAATAACTTTAAACTTAAAATTGTTCAACTGCCTAACATAAGCATCTGTTATAACAGCCGCTATAATAGGTAAAGCGGCCGCAATCAATACAAGCGAAATATACCAGTCAGAATAAATATGAAATACAGTTGAAACAAAGATACTTCCCAGTATGATTCCTACTCCTATCATCCAGAGCACTTTAACCACAGGATGCATACATTACCTCCATTACAAAAAACCGGATGAAAACATTCATCCGGTTTTTTATTATTTTGCTTTTGTTGCAATCTCTTGAAGAATTTTGGATAGGAAGCCTTCTACAGGCATGCTGCCTAAATCTCCCTCTTTTACGGCTGCGTACAGAAACGGTGCCTTCCTCTACCTCTTTATCTCCAATCACAAGCATATATGGAATTTTCTCCAACTGTGCCTCACGGATTTTATACCCGACTTTTTCGCTTCTTGTATCGCAGGATACACGTATACCCGCTCTGCTCAATTGTTCTTCCACTTTTTTCGCATCGTCAATCAAACGGTCGCTGATTGGCAATACGCGTACTTGTTCCGGCATCAGCCATGTTGGCAATGCCCCCGCATACTTTTCTAAAAGCAAAGCTAAAGTACGTTCATAGCAGCCAATGGAGGTTCTGTGAATAACATAAGGGTATTTTGTTTGTCCTTCCGCATCTACATAAGTCATGCCAAAACGTTCTGCCAGCTGGAAGTCAATTTGTATGGTAATCAAAGTATCTTCTTTCCCATGTACATTTTTAATTTGAATATCTAATTTCGGACCGTAGAATGCAGCTTCTCCGGACGCTTCTTTATAGTCAATGTTCAAATCGTCCAAAATTTGACGCATACGTCCTTGTACCTCTTCCCACTCCTGCGGAGAGCCAATGTACTTTTCCTTATCATTTTCATCCCATTTGGAAAAACGGTAAGAAATATCTTCATCTAAGCCAAGTGTTGACAGCATATAGTTTGCAAGTTCCACGCAACCCGCAAACTCTTGCTCCAATTGTTCCGGCAAGCAGGCAATGTGACCTTCGGAAATGGTGAATTGGCGAACACGAATCAAACCATGCATTTCACCCGATGCTTCGTTTCTAAACAATGTGGAGGTTTCATTTAAACGCATAGGTAAATCACGATAACTGCGTTTCTTATTTAAATACACTTGGAATTGGAACGGACATGTCATTGGACGCAGCGCAAATGCTTCTTTGCCCTCTTCCTCTTCTCCCAATACAAACATACCGTCACGGTAATGGTCCCAGTGACCGGAAATTTTGTAAAGGTCACTTTTTGCAAGGAATGGAGTTTTTGTTAACAAATATCCGCGACGTTCTTCTTCATCTTCCACAAAACGTGCTAACTGCTGAATCACGCGGGCACCGTTTGGTAACAAAATAGGTAAGCCCTGTCCAATATAATCTACAGTTGTAAAAAATAACCCAATTGGCGACCAATGATATTATGGTCACGTTTTTTGGCTTCTTCCACTCTCTCCAAATAGTCTTCCAGTTCTGCTGTTTTTGGGAAAGCAATACCATATACACGCTGTAAGGATTTGTTATTGGAATCGCCTCTCCAATACGCTGCGGTTGCATTGGTAAGTTTTACTGCTTTTAAGTTGCCTGTTGCCATCAAATGAGGGCCTGCGCAAAGGTCTGTGAACTCACCTTGTTTGTAAAAACTGATTGCCTCTCCTTTGTCCGCATGCTCTTCAATCAATTCTACTTTATAAATTTGGTCTTGCTCCTGCATCAACGTTTTTGCTTCGTTTGGTGCAAGCTCAAAACGTTCAATCGGCAAATTTTCCTTGATGATTTTTTTTTCATCTCTGCCTCTATCTTCGGCAAATCCTCTTGTGACAATGGACGTGACAAATCGATATCATAATAAAATCCATTGTCAATCGCAGGTCCGATTGCCAATTTTGCATCCGGGAACAAACGCTTTACCGCTTGAGCCAAAACATGAGCCGCTGTGTGCCAATATGCTTTTTTTCCTTCTTCTTCTGAAAAAAGTTAAAATTTCCAAATTACAATCTTTTGTAAGAGGCGTACGTAAATCTACTACCTCTCCGTCTACTTTTCCGGCACAAGCTGCTTTATAGAGGCCTGCACCAATGGATTTTGCAATTTCCGCTACGGAGACGCCTGATTCAAATTCTTTGCTGTCTCCTTTTAAATTCACTTTGATGCTCATAGCTACATACTCCTTTATCTGTAAAATAAAAATCTCGTCCCTTAACAAGGGACGAGTAACGATTCTCGTGGTTCCACCCAAATTCAACAAAGTAACACTTTGTCCTTCTTGCAGGTTGATAACGGAACCTAACCGGCATACCTTTGGTTTGTATCAAACGTTCGGCAGCTGCTCAAGGTGGTAATTTTGTTTTGCTTTACCGCAAACGCTTTCAGCCCATGACGTTTGCTCTCTGTCGTAACATTTATGAAAACAAAATGTCCTTTTCCATGCATATAATATATCTTTGTTTTTATTATCGTAGCATTTCAAAATAAAAAGTCAAGTATTTTCCTTATTGGCTGCAATTCTCTGAAATCCTAAAATCTTACTGACAATTACGGAATTATTCTTGACACAATGGTGTGAAACGTAATACAATATTTATTAAGTGTAATTAATTCATTTAGAAAATGTTGTTATTTTCACTTACATAAGGTAAAAGGAAACTAAGGAATGAACAAGACAAAAAGGAGGGTCTCAGAAAAGTGGATGCAGTAGGTATTGCGATTATTATCTGCGTAGTTGTTGGCCTTGTAATTGCCGCTGTTGTTGGCGTAATTGCATTTATGGCCGGCAGTTCTCATAGAAAAAAGTCAGCTGAAGCTACCATCGGTTCTGCCGAAGAAGAAGCAAAAAAGATTATTGAAGAAGCTGTAAAACAGCAGAAGCAAAAAAGAAAAAGAAGCTGTACTGGAAGGTAAAAGACGAAATTCATCAGTTACGTGATGAATCCGAAAAAGAACTTGCAGAACGACGCAAAGAAGTACAGCGTCAGGAACGACGCATTCAACAAAGAGAAGAATCTCTCGATAAAAAAATGGAGAGTTTAGAGCAAAAGAGGATGCGATTGCTGAGAAAAAAAACAGCAAGCAGAAGCATTCTTATTGGAAGCCGAAGGCATTAAAGCAAATCAATTTTGAAATTTTGGAACGTATCTCCGGCTTCACCGCAGAACAAGCAAAAGAATTCTTATTGAAAAATTTAGAAAACGAGCTTGTACATGAAAAAGCTGCTAAAATTATGGACATTGAGCAGCAAACCAAAGATGAGGCAGAAAATTTAGCACGGGAAATTATTACGGTTGCCATCCAGCGTTGTGCAGCCGACCATGTTGCAGAAGCAACTATTTCCGTTGTACAATTGCCAAACGATGAGATGAAAGGCCGTATTATTGGTCGTGAAGGCCGTAATATCAGAGCCATTGAGACAATGACAGGTGTTGATTTAATTATTGACGACACACCTGAAACCATTACCATTTCCAGCTTTGAGCCGGTTCGCCGTGAAGTAGCACGAATCGCTTTGGAAAAATTAATTGCGGACGGCCGTATTCATCCTACTCGTATTGAAGAGATGATTGAAAAAGCCCGCAGAGAAGTTGATGCTACCATTAAGCAAGAAGGTGAACGCGCTATTATCGAAGCCGGTGTAAACGGTATTCATCCTGAGTTGGTAAAATTATTGGGACGTATGAAATATCGTACCAGCTACGGACAAAATGTGTTAAACCATTCTTTGAAGTTGCATTTTTGTCCGGTGTTATGGCGTCAGAGTTGGGGCTTGACCCTTACCCTTGCCCGCCGTGCCGGTTTACTTCATGATATCGGAAAAGCTCTTGACCATGAAATGGAAGGTTCTCACGTAGAAATCGGTGTAGATGTTGCCCGCAAATACAAGGAGCATGAAGTCGTTATCGATGCAATTCAATCTCATCATGGCGATGTAGAGCCCAAAAGCATCATTGCTTGCATTGTGCAGGCTGCTGATGCCATTTCCGCCGCAAGACCCGGCGCACGCCGTGAAAACTTGAAAGCTATATCAAACGTCTTGAAAAGTTGGAAGAAGTTGCTTCTTCCTTTGAAGGCGTAGAACGCTGCTTTGCAATCCAAGCCGGCAGAGAAGTACGCATTATGGTAAAACCGGAAGTCGTAGACGATGACCAAATGATTTTACTTGCAAGAGATATTTGCAGAAAAATTGAAAGTGATTTGGAATATCCCGGTCAAATTAAGGTAAATATGGTTCGTGAGAGCCGTGCAGTTGAATACGCAAAATAAATTGAAAGCAGATATGTGTAAATACATATCTGCTTTTATTTTTTCATAAACTTTTACAAATATCAACCAATTACAATTATTTCTACTTGATATTATAGTATAATATCCCTTTAATCTGGCCAAAATTAACATTTGACTGTTATGAGAATCTCGCAATCTTTCTCTGCTAGAAATTGCACAGCAATTTCTTTTTTATGTTATAACAACCTTGCACCAGCAACAAAACTAAAGTTTTGGCTGGCGACAAGAACGTTTTAACGTTCTACTTGTTAGAAATTGCATAGCAATTTCTTTTATGTTATAATAAAATGTACGATTCAAAACAAGCGGAGGTCTGCCATGAAAGTACTTGCAATTGGCGATGTTGTAGGAAGTATTGGCTGTAAATTTTTAAGAACGCAACTGCCAACTTTAAAAAAAGAAAAAATATTGACCTAGTAATCGCTAATGGAGAAAATTCGGCAGATGGCAATGGCATTACTCCTGCTTCTGCGGAATATCTGTTTACAAGTGGTGTTGATGTGATTACAACGGGAAATCATACATTTCGCCGCAAAGAAAGCTATGAGTTATTCGATAGCGAAGACTGTTTATTGCGTCCTGCCAATTATCCAAAAGGAGCACCCGGCAAGGGAATTTGTATTGTTGACAAGGGCCGCTATCAAATAGCGGTTGTAAATTTAATGGGCGTTGTATATTTAGAAGCACTGGATTGTCCTTTTTCTGTTATGGACAATATTTTTAGAAGAAAATTCGCTTCCCAAAATCATTTTAGTTGATTTTCACGCAGAAGCTACCGGAGAAAAAGGTGGGTTTGCCTATGCATATGACGGCACCGTCTCTGCCATTTTTGGCACACATACACATGTGCAAACAGCAGATGAACATATACTTCCTCAAGGAACAGGTTTCATCACCGACCTTGGAATGACAGGTCCCTGCCATTCTGTTCTGGGGGTAAAACCGGAATTGATTATCAAAAACTCAGAAGCAAAATGCCTGTACGATTTGACTTAGCCAGTGGCCCCTGCCATTTAGATGGTGCTGTATTCGAAATAGATGAGAAAACAGGAAAAACAATTTCCATAGAGCGTATTTGTATTACTCAGATAGAATAGATACGAAACGCTATATTTTTCAAAAAATAATTCGATGAAAACATATAACATTCTTGGCAGCAAGAGACAAACAAAAATGAAAAGGAAAAATCCTTCAATTTTCGAGATTTTGTTTGTTGTCAAAAACGTTATAATTAGTTAGTATGTGTTATAACAACCTCATAACAGCGGCAAAGTTAAACATTTTGGCTGTTATAAAAATGTTTTAACGTTCTACCTGTTAGAAATTGCATAGCAATTTCTTTTATGTTATAACAACCTTACACCAGCAGCAAAACTAAAGTTTTGGCTGGTGACAAGAACGTTTTAACGTTCTATCTGTTAGAAATTGCATAGCAATTTCTTTTATGTTATAAATAATTATGATTATACAATTTGTAATATAAACTGTGGCTTATATACAGGCACAGACCTAAATTTAATCAAAATGCGGGCTATACAATTTACGTTAAGGGAGTGCACAGAATGATAAACGGACTAACCCTGAAAAATGCATTTATTTCAGGTGCAAATAATATTTCTAAGCATAAAAAAATGGTAAATGATTTAAATATTTTCCCTGTTCCGGACGGCGATACAGGCACTAATATGTCTATGACAATGTCTGCTGCTGCAAATGAATTAATCAAAACAGAAAGTACACATGCAGGTGAAATCGCAAAAATTGCAGCTTCCGCTTTATTAAGAGGCGCACGCGGCAATTCCGGTGTTATTCTTTCCCTTTTGTTCCGTGGCTTTTCAAAAGGAATTGAAGGAAAAAAAACCATTTCAGGCATAGACCTTGCAAACGCATTGGGTCTCGGTGTGGAAGATGCCTATAAGGCCGTTATGAAGCCGACTGAGGGGACCATTTTAACTGTCTCCCGTGTTGCTTGCGAAAAAGGAAAGGCTGCTGCTGCCATTGAAGATGATGCCGTATACGTATGGTCTGCCATTTGTAAAGGCGCTGCGGAAGCGTTGGAAACAACACCTGAGTTACTCCCTGTTTTGAAAAAAGCAGGTGTTGTGGATGCCGGTGGAAAAGGGCTATGCTTAATTTTAGATGGTATGCTGTCCGTTTTCAAAGATAATGTTTTAATCGCTGATGAAATGCCCGTAAAAAGCGAACAACCATATGAAGACGATTTTTTCCGTAATGCTGCGGCAGAGTTTGACCAGGATATTACTTTCACGTACTGTACGGAATTTATCATTGGCAGAGAAGAAACTTGTACAAAACCACCCTTCGAATTGCGCGCCTATTTAGAAAGCATTGGAGACTGTGTGGTAGTGGTAGATGACGATGAGATTATTAAAGTCCATGTGCATACGGAAAATCCCGGTAACGCTTTACAAGAAGCACTCACTTACGGACAATTGCTCACCATTAAAATAGAAAATATGAAAGAACAGCATCGCATTGCTGCGGAAGAAGCAGTAAAAGCAAAAGCTGCACAAACAGCAAAACCTCAAACTTTAGAACCGGTAGAGCCGACAGAAGAAATTGGTTTTGTAGCTGTTGCGGCAGGCGAAGGATTAAAAACCTTATTCAGCGACCTTGGCTGCGCTCATGTTGTCAGCGGAGGTCAAACCATGAATCAAGTACAGAAGATATCGTAGAAGCCGTACTGGCTACCCCTGCCAAAACAGTTTATGTCCTGCCTAACAATAAAAATATTATTTTGGCGGCAGAACAAACCATTCCTTTGGTTACAGACAGAAAAGTGATTGTACTGCCTACCCGTACTATTCCCCCAGGGATTATCCGCTATGCTCGCATACGAAGGAGAAAGTACACCTGAAATCAGTGCGAACGTTATGATGAACGCTGCAAATGCAGTGGATACCGGACTCATTACATTTGCAGCCCGTGACTCTGAATTTGGCGGTCATAAAATGAAGGAAGGCGACATTCTAGGTCTGGAAAACGGTAAACTTGAAATCATTGACAAAGATCCTGTGCATGCAGCTACTCGTTTGGCACGCTCCATGTCCAAAAAGGAACTTCCTTTATTACCATTATTTACGGTGACAATGTATCTGAAGCGGAAGCAGAGGATGCCTTCCAACGCATTAAATCCAAAGTAGGAAATGAGATTGAAGTAACTTTGGTAAACGGTGGTCAGCCTATTTATTACTTCATTCTCTCGATTGAATAAATATGGCTTCACTATTTGAACAAGAAATACAAACATTAACAGGCGTCGGCGAAAAGCGCGCTAAGCTGTTCCATAAGCTTGGCGTGTTTAGCGTTGGCGCTTTATTGCGCTTTATCCCCGCACATATGAGGATTGGAGTCAACCGCTTACCATTGAACAAGCACCTTTTGGAGTCCCCTGTGCTATACGAGCCGTTGTTTTGCATAAACCCATAGAGACGCGTATTCGTAAAGGTATGACTTTATATAAAACCTCCGTAACAGACGGCATGCGTGATTTACAGCTCACTTTTTTTAATAATCCTTATATTGTCAATACTTTGACAGAAGGAAAAAGAATATATTTTTACGGTAAAGTATCCGGTACCCTTCTGAGAAAAGAAATGAGTGTACCTGAATTTTATCCTGTTTCTTCCGCGCCTTCGGTGTGCCCTATTTATCATCAAACAGAAGGATTATCTACTCGAATGATTCGTAATGCTGTAAAAGCACGCTTTGGCATTATTGCCTGAGCAAGTCAAAGATCCGATTCCTTATAGCATTCGTATGCAGCACCATCTTTGTGAGCTGAGATACGCCTTAGAACAAATCCATTTTCCGGATTCTATGGAATCTAAGGAGATTGCTAAAAAAAGACTGGTATTTGAGGAACTGTTTACATTACAGCTGGGACTTCTTGAATTAAAATATCGTAAAAAAACAGGAAACTTCCCTGCCGCCTTTTATCGATTACAGCAACGAGTTCTTCCAACTGCTTCCCTTCGCTCCCACCGGCGCACAAAAACGTGCCATTTCAGAGGCAATGGCAGATATGACAAACCCCAAAAATAGAAAACCTATGAGTCGATTGGTGCAAGGCGATGTAGGCTCTGGTAAAACAGCTGTCGCTGCAGCTTTATGTTATTCTGTCATCAAAAATGGCGTGCAGGCAGCATTAATGGCTCCCACTGAAATTTTAGCGCAACAGCATCATGCCTCTATTTCCAATATTTTAAAGGATACGGGTATCTCTGTTGGTCTGTTAACCGGCTCTGTAACACCTGCCAAAAAAAAAAACTGCTTGAACAGCTCCAAGATGGTTCCATACAAATGGTAATCGGCACCCATGCGCTTATCAGCGAGACCGTAGCATTCCAAAATCTTGGTCTTGTCATTACAGATGAGCAACATCGTTTTGGCGTTGCTCAAAGGAGTTTGTTAGCTGAAAAGGGCAATCATCCTCATATGCTGGTTATGTCTGCTACCCCCATTCCAAGAACATTGGCACTGATTATCTATGGAGATTTAGACATATCTGTTCTGGACGAACTCCCTCCCGGACGTCAAACCATAGAAACGTATGCAATTAGCAGCCGAAAACGTGCGCGGGCATTACAATATATTCGCACCCATTTGGACGCAGGACAACAGGCGTATATTATCTGTCCTTTGGTGGAAGAAAGTACCAACGATATGGCCAGTGTGGTACAGTATGCAAACGCTTTGCAAACGGAAACATTTCCGGACAAAGTGATTGGTATTCTGCATGGTAAAATGAAACCAAAAGAAAGGATACTGTCATGACTGCATTTGCAAAGGGAGAAATTGATGTCCTTGTCTCAACCACTGTTGTGGAAGTTGGTGTTGACGTTCCAAATGCAGTGATTATACTAATTGAAAATGCAGAAAGATACGGATTATCCCAGTTACACCAGCTGCGAGGACGTGTAGGGCGAGGAACCATGAAATCCACCTGCATTTTGGTTTCAGATGCGCAAAACGAGGAAGCGGTTGCACGTTTAAAAATTCTGTGCAGTACATCAGATGGATTCCGTATTGCAGACGAAGATTTGCGTTTACGAGGTCCGGAGACTTTTTCGGAGAAAAGCAGCATGGTTTTGCCGGATTTGAAAATTGCTAATATGGCAGAAGACATGGAAGTATTAAAAGAAGCACAATCTGCAGCCAGACATGTGCTTTCCTGTGACCCTAAATTAGAACAACCTGAACATCGAGGATTAAAGGGACAAGTTAAGCGTCTCTTTTCGGTATTTGGCGGTCAAGGATTCCATTGATTTGATAAAAAGGACGAATCGTACCATAAACGATTCGTCCTTTTTTATGTTCTATTTGTCTCATCTTTTTATTATAGGGATATGTCTTCAAATAACTGCTCTATTGTGATGGATAGTGCTTTACAAAAACAAATAATTTCTTGATCTAATACAATCTTTTGTCCTTGTTCAATTTGTTCCAGTTCTTTTGCGCTCAATAATAAGCCTTCTTGTTCTAATTCTACACAGCATTGCTCTAAAGACAAGCCTTTCTTTTTCTCTATATCTTTTTATATTTTCTCCACATATATTTTTCCTGTCACCGTCTATTCTTGACATAAGGCCCTCCTCGATTTTTCACACAATACTGAAAGGTACCATACATTTTGTATCCTTTTCGTATCGATTATATCATTCCTTCGTAATAAATTAAACTGTACTGCGTATAATCCACTAAAATAAAAAAAGCTGATACAAGAGTATTTTACTCCCGTATCAGCTTTTATCCAGTAATTGTGAATTATATTAACTATTTTTTCCTAAACAATCAATGGTGTGAAATTTCTAGTATGAACGCCATTTTATTTTCGATTGGGCTCCTGATGTTGTGCCGCGTCATGGTGGCATCCTGCCGAAGCAGCACAATGTCCGCAATCGCATCCACAGGCTTTTTTGCCCTTCTTTTTTATCTCTGATTAATTTTACAATAACCAGAATTACGACCGCTAAAACAATAACTCCGGCCAAAAGGGTTCCCCAATTGTTTACAAAAAGTCCAGCATCGTAATTCCTCCTTAGAAAGTTTATACTTTCACTTTCTTTTTCAATATATTACTTTTTTTATATGGACGGAACAGCATAAACAGTATGAACGCTACAATCAAAAATGCAACAATAGAACCGATGATATTTCCGTTACCTGTAAATAAGCTGCCAAGTTGGAAAATTACCAAAGCAATTGCATAGGCAAACACATTGATAAGCAATTGCAAACGCAGTCCATTTCGCATTATGCATTTCTCTTTTTTGATTGCACCCATTGCTGCAAAACAAAGGGGCACATAAAAGGTTGAATACCATAAAGCTAAATCCGCTGATAGCAGTAAAGGAAGCTGCGATATTTGCATAGACAGAGCCTGAACCACCATACAAAATACCCAATGTACCAACAATATTTTCTTTTGCAACCAGACCGGTAATGGAAGCAACCGCTGCCTGCCAATTGCCCCAACCAAGAGGAGCAAACAACCATGAAATGCCGTTTCCGATGATTGCAAGGATACTGTTGTCTATTTGGTCTTCGGAAAGCATGGTAAAGGTGCCGTCTATAAATCCAAAATATGTAACAAACCAAATGAGGATTGTTGAAAGCAAGATGATTGTACCTGCTTTTTTGATGAATGACCAGCCGCGCTCCCACATACTTCTCAAAACATTTCCTACAGTTGGCATATGGTATGCCGGCAACTCCATAACAAACGGTGCCGGATCTCCAGCAAACATTTTTGTTTTCTTTAACATAATACCTGAAATGATAATTGCCGCAATTCCAATAAAGTAAGCACTGGGCGCAACCCACCATGCACCGCCAAAAATAGCGCCTGCAATCATAGCAATAAACGGCAGTTTGGCACCGCATGGAATAAAGGTTGTTGTCATAATGGTCATACGCCGGTCGCGTTCATTTTCAATGGTACGGGAAGCCATAATACCCGGCACGCCACAACCTGTACCAATTAAAATCGGAATAAAAGATTTACCTGACAACCCAAATTTTCGGAAGATACGGTCCATAACAAAGGCAATACGAGCCATATAACCGCAAGATTCCAAAATGGCAAGGAAAATAAATAATACAAAGATTTGCGGCACAAAGCCTAACACTGCGCCCAAACCGGCAATAATACCGTCAAGAAACAATCCTTGCAGCCAGTCCACACAGTTGATAGCATTCAGCCCATTTTCCACCAATACAGGAATTCCAGGTACCCAAACGCCGTAATCAGCAGGGTCCGGCTCTGTATAATTATATTGTTCATATACGCCTAAGGCAGCAGTCAACTCTTCTCCCGATGAAGTCACATCTTCTGTAGCTAACGTTTCCTCATCTGTCACCGTATAAGAGGCTTCATCCGTTGGAGAGAATTGAGAAGCAAATTCCGCCAACTCTGTTTTGGCAACAGCAGGATCAAAATCTTCCGATTCGGTATCCAATGCAGCTGTTACCGCCTCCGTATCTATGCCCTGCTCTCCTGCATAATCGATAAAACCATTTACTACCTGCGATGCTTCTCCGAATTGGTCTGCATCTGCTGCATAAGAACTATCGCCAATTCCCAGCAAATGCCAGCCATCTCCGAACACACCATCATTGGCCCAGTCGGTAGCCCAAGTACCTACCGTAGTAACCGACACAAAATAAACAACAAACATAACCAAAACAAATATAGGTAAAGCCAACCAACGGTTGGTCACAACTTTATCAATTTTATCGGAAACAGTAAGGCCTTTGCTGTGTTTTTTTAACAGCTTTTTAATGATAGAGGCAATATAAACATACCGTTCATTTGTAATGATACTCTCTGCATCATCATCCAATTCTTCTTCGGCCGCTTTTATATCTTTCTCAATATGCTCTAAAACGGTCTTATCAAGTTTTAATTGCTCTAATACTTTTCGTCACGCTCAAAAATCTTAATTGCATACCAACGCTGTTGTTCCAAAGGCATATTATGTACGGCTGCTTCTTCAATATGTGCCAGAGCATGTTCTACAACACCGCTGAAGCAATGTTGAGGTACTGTTTTTGTATCTTTTTGCAGCCTGAACTGCCGCTTGTGCTGCCTCTGTAATACCCGTACCTTTTAATGCAGATATCTCCACCACTTTACATCCAAGTTGTTTTGAGAGCTCTTCCACATTAATTTTATCGCCATTCTTTTTTTTACAACATCCATCATGTTAATGGCAATGACCACAGGTATTCCCAATTCTGTCAGCTGTGTGGTTAAATACAAGTTACGCTCTAAATTGGTACCGTCAATGATATTCAGAATCACATCGGGACGTTCTTGAATCAAATAATTTCTTGCAACAACTTCTTCCAACGTATATGGCGAAAGAGAGTAAATTCCGGGAAGGTCCATAATAACAACATCGTTATGTTTTTTTAATTTTCCTTCCTTCTTTTCTACTGTAACCCCTGGCCAGTTACCAACAAATTGGTTTGCGCCGGTTAACGCATTAAACAGCGTAGTTTTACCGCTGTTTGGGCTACCCGCCAGAGCAATTTTAATTTGCATTGCTTTTTCTTCCTTTCAAGCTAAGTTCAACCTCTTCTTATTCTATCTCAATCAACTCCGCATCTGCTTTACGAATGGATAGCTCATATCCTCTGATTGTAATTTCTACAGGATCTCCAAGAGGAGCTACTTTACGGATATAAACCTCTGTTCCTTTGGTCAACCCCATATCCATAATTCTACGCTTTGTTGCACCTTCTCCATGAAGTTTAACAACAGTAGCGGTTTCTCCTACCTTCACTTCTCTTAATGTTTTCAATTTTGTCCTCCCTTTCTGCCGCCGGACAGATTAAATCATAATTTTGGCAGCCATTTCTTTACTGATTGCAACCCTGGACTCTTTTACATTTACAATTAAATTTCCGCCATTGGTTGTAATAACAGTAACTGCTGCACCCGGAACAAATCCAAGATTTTCAAGATGAGCCCGTACTTCGAATTTCCGCCTACTTTGCGGATAATGTGTTCTTTTCCCACATCTGCAAATGTCAATGGTATCATATTTATTCCCTCTTTTCGACAATATAAGACGAGTTACAACTAAATTGTAACGATTCCGCTTTTTACTACCTCATTATTAAGTTAGCACTTGCTAACATTTTTGTCAAGGATATTACTTAACAATATTTTTGTCTAGTTTCTTCCGATTTCCGTGGGGAATCACAAAAAACATAAAACAATATAATATATGAAAAACATATACGCAATATCATTTAAAATATAGTCTTTCTCTCAAAATGAAATTTCATATTATATATTATATATTTTAAAAACAGAATATAAAGAATGAAATGTGGCATAAACAAAGAAATTTCTTGTTAAAAATATCATATACACTCCTGACGATAACGCTTGAATTTTGTTTAAATTCATGGTAAAGTATAGAGTAAGAATCGACATGTTCTATAACTGACTAGGAGGTAAAAACACCATGTATGAATCTGGAGAAAATTATTTGGAAACCATACTGATGTTGCACCAGAAACAAGGCTATGTGCGTTCGATTGATATTGCCAATGAATTAGGCTTTACAAAACCAAGTGTTAGCCGAGCTATGAGTATTTTGAAAAATGATGGTTATATTGTAGTGGAAAGCAGCGGAAATATTGTTTTAACGGAAAAAGGAAGCAAAAAAGCCAATGAAGTTTATGAACGCCACTTATATATTACAAAGTTCCTGCAAAAAATATTGAATATCCCCGAGGAACTTGCCGCACAAGACGCTTGCCGTATAGAACACATTATCAGTCAAGAAACATTTGAACGTATTAAAGAGAATGTGGACAGTTAAAAATTTTCACCCAACATATTTAAACTATGTTGGGTGAAAATTTTTTATTTTTTTGTATTGACAATATAAAATCGTTGTGATAGTATATAGGAAGTTAGCAAACGCTAACCCAAAAATAAAATAACAATTTTTATTTTTTACAATCGAGTTAGCGTAAACTAACCTCTATCATTGCGATAGGTAAAGAAAGGTTTGGAGGTTTGTTTCATTATAATGATACAGCAAAAATTAGATACCCTTCTGGCCTCTCATACAGCGCCTACACTAATGGGGGTAAAACCGGCAAATTTAGTTTCATTACCACGTTTTGAAACATTTGAACAAATGGTTCAAAATTATAATGCACACTTAAATCAACAAGATATTTATTTTCATCCTGTGTGCCAATGTAATTGTAAACAACTTCTGCTGGTTTATCGAAAATCAGAACTGGTCAAAACATTATGTGAACCGCAAAAGCGTGCATTTTTTTATTATCTTACGGTTATCCCGTATATCATAAAAACAATGTGGAACCATATTTTGATGAAATTCTGACCTATTTAGCACAGCGCGTTCAATCCACAAAAGGTTTCCCACATGAAATTGGCATTTTTCTGGGTTATCCTCTGGAAGATGTTGTGGGCTTCATTACGAACAACGGCTGCAATCACAAATACAGTGGTTGTTGGAAAGTATACGGAGACGAAACCTACAGTCGCCGTTTGTTTGCACAATATAAAAGCTGCAAACAGCAATTGTCCCAAGCATTAAAAGATACAGATGGGAATTTATTGCATTGTTTATGTACAAATTCTATTATTCAAAACAGGAGCGTGTAACTCATGGAAAATATTGCAATTATTTATTGGAGTGGAACAGGTAATACAGAAAGTATGGCAAACGCAATTGCAGAAGGTATTTCAGCAGCGGGAGGTACCGCAGCTGTTATGTCAGTAGAGCAATGTTCTCCTGACCAAGTAAATACTTATTCTAAAATTGCTTTTGGCTGTCCTTCTATGGGTGACGAGGTATTGGAAGAAAGCGAATTTGAGCCTTTCTTTGAACAAGTAGAAACCTCACTGCAAGGCAAAAAAATTGCTTTGTTTGGTTCCTATGACTGGGGAACCGGCGAGTGGATGGAGAACTGGTGTGACCGCGTAAAAAATAACGGTGCGCAATTGTTTGAAACAGGTCTTACAATTAATTTAACACCTGATGCAGACGGTCTTGCTTCTTGCCAAGAATTTGGCAAAAGGTTCTCTTCTTTTTAATTAGCTTACGAGATACATTACATACATTCATTTTTTCTGCTAAAAGCCGCGGTGCACAAATGTGCCTGCGGTTTTTGATTTTAATCAAAAAAAAAACTCCGTATGAAGTATCAAACGGAGTTTTTTGATTACTCTTGTTGTGTACGTCCCAGCAGCCAATCAACCGAAACATCTAATATATCGGCCAATGCTACTAATTCAAAATCTGTTACAAAGCGTATTTGCCCTTCTAACTTAGATAAACCTGAGGCGTTCATATCTACTCCACTTACCTGCAGTTGCGCCAGCAAGTCTTTTGTTTCATACCTTGGTTTTTTCTTGCCAACTCAACACGGGCTCCAATTAAATTGCGGTCGCCTAGGGCCTGCTTGCGTAATCTCATAAATTCATCTCCCATATCAGCTGCAAAACTAAAGTATCTTAATACAAGCATAAAAATAAACGTCAGTGTCCTGCACGTTTAAAATGAACAACTTTCACTAATTATAATTGTATTATACTCTATTTTTTGTTTTTCTGCAATAAAAAACAAAATACTACAAATCTATTGTTCAAAAATAACATTTGTTATTTTGTCTCTTTCTTGATATAATATGCTGAACATTTATATTTGATATAATAGGCGTAATACAGAATAAATTTCCTATACTACTATTGGAGATGATAAATGATGGATAATTACAGCGGTTTAAGAACAAACTTAACCATGTTAATGGATTTTTATGAAATTACAATGGCAAATGGTTATTTTACAAATGGATATCGTGACCGAATTGCTTATTTTGATATGTTTTTTCGTCATGTACCAAATGACGGCGGCTTTGCAATTATGGCAGGTGTACAACAACTGATAGAATATTTTGACCATCTGCATTTCAGTGAAGAAGACATTGCATATTTAGCATCTACACAATTATTCTCTGTTGATTTTTTAGATTATCTGCGTACATTTAAATTTTCATGCGATGTATGGGCAGTACCGGAAGGAACGCCTATTTTCCCTATGGAACCAATTGTAACAGTCCGCGGCCCTGCAATTGAAGCACAGTTCATTGAAACGATGATACTGCTGACCATTAATCATCAAAGTCTCATTGCAACCAAAGCAAACCGTATTGTACGTGCAGCACAAGGCAGACCGGTTATGGAATTCGGCGCCAGACGTGCGCAAGGATTTGACGGCGCCATTTACGGTGCACGCGCAGCTTATATCGGTGGCTGCTGCGGTACAGCAAGTACACTTTGTGCGAGAAAATTTGACATCCTCTCCAATGGGTACGATGGCTCATAGCTGGGTACAGTTGTTTGATAGTGAATTGGAAGCGTTTCGCGCATATGCCAGAGCCTATCCTTCACAATGCACTTTACTGGTGGATACTTACAACGTACTCAAGTCCGGTATACCAAACGCCATTCGTGTATTTAACGAAGAACTGCTTCCCAGAGGATATCGCCCTGCGGGTATTCGCATAGACAGCGGAGATATTACCTATCTCACTCGCCATGCACGTAAAATGCTGGACGATGCCGGATACGAAGACTGTAGTATCTGCGCTTCCAATTCACTTGATGAGTTTACTATCAGAGATATTCTCATGGAAGGAGCCTGTGTGGACAGCTTTGGTGTAGGAGAAAGAATGATTACCTCATCATCGGAACCTGTATTCGGCGGTGTTTATAAATTAGCAGGTATTGAAGATGAACATGGTAATATTATTCCTAAAATAAAAATCAGTGAAAATACTGCAAAAATTACAACACCATGCTTCAAAAATTTATGGCGATTATATGACAGAACCAGCGGCAAAGCAATTGCAGACGTTGTAACTCTGTTCGATGAAGTGATTGATGATTCCAAACCGTACACTATTTTTTGACCCTGTGAATACTTGGAAACGGAAAACAGTGGAATCATTTCGTGCAGTACCTTTGCGCCAGCAAATATTCAAACGCGGAAAGAATATGACTACCCCAAAATCATTGCAAGAGATTCAGGCATACTGTAAGGAACAAGTGAATACTCTATGGCCTGAAGTCCTGCGGTTTGACCATCCACATAACTATTATGTAGACTTATCTCAAGAGCTGTGGAGTATTAAAGCAGAATTGTTACAAAAAGAACAGCAGCAAGTAAAAAAAAAAAAAGCGATTGAATGATTCAATCGCTTTTTTCATGTAAAAATATATAACCTATTTGTTTGCTTCTATTTCAATAGGACCGTTCTTCTTTTCAAATGCTACTACCGCTTGTTTAATATAATACAAAACTTGACTATTTGCAGATCTTCCATCATATGCAGCCATATAATGCAGTTTGTGTAAAAGGTCTTGTTCAATTCTCATAGAATAGCTTTTAATTTTCATGAACCCTTCCTCCCGAATATGTTTTGTATTCATTTTAAACTTAATACGGGCTTCTGTGTGAAAAACAGATACAAAATGTAGCTATACATTAAATAATCAGTATATATCTATTATTTGTTTCGTAGATAACTTTCACATAACAATTTTATACTATGAGTGATGTTCATCCGGATGATAAAATCCCGGTGGTGGGGTTATATTACTCTCATCTGTTTTTCTTTAGACATGGAACGAAATTGAAAATATAACTTTTCATCAGCAGTAGCCCCGAATTCCAGACCGCTTTCTTCATGTGAATACTGCTTTAATGCAGCTAAAAAAGAAATCTTATGCGATTTTTCTCTATGCATCAAATACTCTATTGTTTTACGTACATATTTATCCTCAATTTGATGATATAAAGATTCATATATTATTTTTGGAACGCTGTTCCGATGCAATATTAGATAGTAAATCTGTTGCAACGTCACCTGTAACGGTAATATAATCCGCACAAAACGGAACACCGTCCATATTTACAAAACAAAAAGGAGACTGCACCCAAAAATCGGAAGGCTTATCAGAAACATTTTCACCTATCAGCATTTGTATGGTTACACTTATCATCTCCATATGATTGAATTCTTCGGCAGCAATTTCCATAAGCATGTCTTTTAATTCTTGCTCTTTTACATAGAAGCTTTGAGCCATATATTGCATAGCTGCCTTTAATTCACCGTTTGCTCCTCCCAGTTGCTCCTGAAGCAGAACAGCATATTGTACGTTAGGGTGTTCTACTCTTACAGGGTGCATCAATCGTTTGAAATGTTTGAGCAACTTGCTTCCCCTTTGCTTTACTTTCCGTTCTTTTTTCTTGTGCCTATATTTTTGGCATAATCTGACAATAATAATACCACAATTACAATGACCATACTGCATATGGCTACAAACCATGGAGAAGAGATAACTGTATTCATTTTATCCCACAACTGCCCTCGTTTTATCTCCGGATATACATTGTGTGCCAATACAGGACTGCTCTCCTGAAAACCTTGAAATGCCCAGTCATACAAGTTTTTTGTGTCCAACATTTCTCCATGCACATCACCAATCGGCGCACCTAACGCAACAATCATATACCGCTGTCCATTTTTCTGGGCCGTGGTAACCAAACAATAACCTGCTTCATCATGTGAACCTGTTTTTATCCCTTCAATATATGGTTCATAATAAACAGGTTCATTCTTATCCATCATTTTATTGGTTGTATAAATGGTGCGTTCTCCCGTATATAAATTCGTCGGAGGCAATGTGTATTCTGTTTGTGTTACAATATCCATAAAATAAGGCAGACTCATTGCGTACTGTGTTATTTTATAAAGATCCTCGGCTGTTGTGTAATGATTATCGTCGTGCAAACCGTGAGGATTGGCAAAATGTGTATTGTTGCATCCCAGCTCTGCAGCCTTCTCATTCATTTTATCCACAAATTTATTAATATCTCCATTGCCGATGTATTCCGCCAAAACAAGTGCTGCATCGTTGCCGGATGGTATCATCATACAATGTAACAGCTGTAATGCGGTTAACTGTTCCCCTTTGCCGAATTCCGGACAGAGAACTGTCTGTTCCCTGAAGCATAGCTGATACATAGCTGCCGGCCGTTATTTTTGTATTTGCCAAATCAGATATGGATTCCACAGCAACAATATACGTCATAATTTTGGTACAGGAAGCGGGCTCCAACTGCTGTGAAGCGTTTTTTTGATATACGACTTCCTGTGTATTTAAATCTACCATATACAGCGCTTTTGAATTTGTTTCAAACGTTACCTCTTCTCCTGCAACCTGAATCGACAGAAACGGAATGATAAAAAGATTGCAAGAAAAACTTGCCATATAAGGTAGTATTTTTTTGCCATCTATGATTCCTCCGTTACACAAAGTATCCCTTATGTATGTTTCTTTCATTATCCATATCATTGACATACATATTCGGAATTATTCGATTCTTTTTGAAAAATAACAAAACTGAATCTGTAAAAATAAAAAAATACATCCTATTAACATAGAATGCATTTTAAAAAATTTTATGCCAGAAAACCGTTATCCAACAAATATTGATATGTATTTGGAAATTCCGATTCATCAATCACATATGGGAAACTTGTTTGTGAAAGTCTAATTTGTCCGTGATAGGCACCCGTTAATTGGCGTACAATACTGTTCTGAGACGGAATAAATGATTTTGTATCTATTGTCAGCAAAATCGTATTTTCATCGATTTCTGTATCGGCACTCTTTTGTAAAGTGGACTCTTTACTGTCAGAATGAGATTGATTCATTTCTGTTCTCATAATGTCTTGTTGTAACATTTGAAGCAAAATTTCTTTTTGTCCTTCCTCTGTAATATATGTTCCGGAATCGGCATTTCCTTTTACAACTGTTATCGTATTCAAAGCCTGAGGCTCTACATAAAAAATTAAATTTGATTTTTTAATGTATTCCTCTTGGTTTTCCAACAAATCTTTCTGCTCTTTTCGTTTGGAAGACGTGCTGTTAGTTTCTGTGGTATTTAAATCTCGGAAATATTCCACTGTTCTTGTTAAGGTGCTGCCATCCTTTAAATGATATGTCACTTTTCCGGAAAATATATGGTCAGACATCTGATAAGGATAATGTTTTTCCCGATTCTCATCTACAGTAGCTTGGTGCCAGCTGATTACCGCTTCAATGGAAGTTCTGTCTTGTAAATGAACAGGTGTGACTGTGCCAATGGTTTTTCCATTTACATCCAGAATTTCATTTGCTGGGGTATTATCCAAGTCCAAATCTATACTTTCTACCTGATTGGCAAGCGGTACTTTTGTATCATATCCAAAACACCCTGTAGCCAATATAGCATAGTAAATACCAAACAGTACTAAAAATCCTGCTAAGTATGGCAGTGATTTCAGCAAAGTACGAAAACCTCTGGCATACAATACTTCAATAATGATATGGGCAATTACAGCGCCTATGACTACTCCTGCAAAGAAGGCAACCGTACCGCCCAATGTTGCAAACAAAATATATCCCAATCCAATACCTACTGCACCCGATACTACAGTGCGAATGATGATTTGAGGTACCGGATACGCTTTTCTTCCCTCTGCATTTTCACTTTTTCTGGCACGATACAATAGCCATGATGCAACAATCATGACAACAGTAATACATGCCCACCAAACAAAAAAAGGCAATCATATCTGCACTCATAGTTATTCCTTGGCTGGTATAAGCTATAAAAAAACACAGGAACAAACGATGCCATATACGGAGAACCTGCTGTTAAAATGGTAGTAAACCCTTCCAGTGTAAAGCCCGGCAGCAATGAATTTACCATGATAATTAGAAGGTACATAAAGATTGGATATGCAACTCCTATTGCAACAGCTGAAATAATGGCATTAAACGTAGTCCCACTACATACTGCAATAAATACGGTGAATGCATAGGTAATTAAGATGATAATCAACAAATAAAGCAAATACAAAAATAATGTACCGTACGGCATGCCTAATATATTTGCTGTCCCTTGCACAAACCAGTACAATTGCCGTAATGCAGCAGCAAATGACCATTGGGACGGCTAAAATAGTAAATCCGGCTAAAAATCGTCCAAAAACATTGCAGTACGGGGAAACCGGCAATGCATGATAGAAATCTGTACTGCGTTTGTTATGCATGAATCGAAATAATAAAACAGCAGTAATAAAAACAAATAACAATGTCCCTGGTATTATCAAAAACGTAAATAGTATATGGAGTCCGTTTGCAATATTTTCACCGGTAAGCATATGCTGATTCTTTATAGAACTAAACAATATAATTCCCAGCAGAAAAGGCAATGCCAGACATAACAAAATCAAATATATAATGCCGATACCACTTTGCTTTTTAAAGACCAAGTATACACTGACCACCATTGCCGGAAGCTGTTATGGTATGATTTTGTCAATGTCATAACCGGATACCTCCATTTCACTAATAAATACTTCTTCCAATGTTAAAGGAAGCATTTCAAAATAAACAGGCTTTAGCGCCTCTATTCTTCTGGAAATAACACCTTTGTCACCGCGTATTACCATATTTATCAATGAACCTTTCATATCAAATTTCAGAATATCCAAATCAGAAAATACATCCATTGAAATCATTGGTTTAAATACAGCTTGCAGCTTATGCAGATTTAATTTAAGGCCGTCCAGCTCTTGCTCAAATACTACACCACCTTGATGGAGCAGCCCCACATGGTCACATACGTCCTCCAATTCACGCAAGTTATGAGACGCAATCATAACAGTAATATTGCGCTCAGACACTTCTCGTGCCAATAATTTTTTCAGCAATTGGCGCATAACAGGGTCAAGTCCATCAAAAATTTCGTCCATTAGCAGTACTTTTGGCTGGGTAGACAGTGCACAAATTAAAGCGACCTGTCTTTGCATTCCTTTGGACATACTGGAAATTTTCATTTTTCTTCAATCGGAAATAAACTACAAAGTTCACGATATCGCTCATGACTCCAGTTGGAGTACATAGAAGCATAAAATTTCGCCATCTCTTTCATGTTGCTTTGCGGAATAAAATAAGGAAAATCCGAAATAAAGAAAATATCATTTTTCACATTGGGATGTTCAAAAATAGGAGTACCGTCAATGGCAACCGTACCGCTGTCCGGTTTATAAATACCAGCAATGGTTCTCAGCAAAGTAGATTTACCCGCTCCGTTAGAACCTACCAAACCAAATACCGAGCCAGGCTGTACAGAAACAGAAATTTGGTTTAAGGCAGTATAGGTTTGAAATTTTTTTGTAAGACGTTCCACCTGTATCATGTTTCTTCACCTGCACTTTCTATATTTAACAGCTGTTCTATGTATTGCAGCAACTCATATTTCTCTACGCCGTGGTCGATGGCCTCTTTTACCGCCAAAAGCCACTTTTTCCAATGCCTCTGACTTTTTTGTCTACACTGGATAAATCCGGTGAAATAAAAGATCCTTTTCCCGGTATGGAATAAATAATTTGATCTCTTTCCAACATTTGATACGCCTTTTGCACTGTATTGGGATTGACGCCTAACTGCTGTCCCAATACTGCACAGAAGGAAGTTTTTCATTGGGTTCCATTACACCGAGTGATGCCATTTTAATAATTGATTTATACAACTGCTCATAAATTGGCAGTCTGCTTTGATAGTCTAATGTAAACACAAACTCCCTCCTATCTGTAACAACTGTACTATTTAGATTAATACAGTTGTAATATATCATATAAACTATCAAAAGTCAAACCATTTCTCACGACAAAAAAGCGCATGTTCATACATGCGCTTTTTGATTTGCAACTTCTCTGCGGATTCCCAATCACCCACCCCCTGTCACCATTCTGTCATAACCGTCCGTCAGAGTTGTTTTGCTTCTTTCTTATTCACTTTTTTATGAGATTTTTCTTTCGGCGGGAATAATGCTCTTATCATACGGAACAAAAAGCTTTTCAATTTCTACCACAACAATCGGCACCAATGCCAATCCAATGACAATTGCCCACTGTAAAATACCTAAATGTGCTGTTTTAAATACCGCAGACAATGGCGGAATCAAAATAACACTTGCTTGCAATGCAATACATGCAAGCGCTGCAATCACCAGTTTACGATTTTTAAACACACCAATATGGAAAATAGAATGCTCTGACCGCATGTTAAATGCATGCGCAACCTGAGACAAGCTGAGTACAGCAAAGGCCATTGTTCTTCCAATGAGCGGTTCTGTGCCTGTTCCGTCAAAGAATACACGGCCAATGGTAAATGCCAGCAATGACAGCGCGCCTATCATACAACCCTCTACCACAATATTATAGCCCATTCCGTTGCCAAACAGACTTTTACTTTGTCGTGACGGTTTGCGCTGCATAATATCATCATCAATCGGGTCTACGCCCAATGCAAGCGCGGGTAAAGAATCCGTAACCAAATTTACCCACAACAGTTGAATTGCCAACAAAGGGCTTGGCATTCCAAAAATAAATGCCACCAAAATTGTCATAATCTCTCCAATATTACACGAGATTAAGAAATGAATGGTCTTGCGTATATTTTCATAGATGCCTCTTCCTTCTCTGACCGCAGACACAATGGTTGAAAAATTGTCATCGGTCAAAATCAAATCCGAAGCTCCTTTTGCAACATCCGTGCCAGACTGTCCCATAGCGCAGCCGATGTCTGCCGCTTTTAAAGCGGGAGCATCGTTAACTCCGTCACCTGTCATGGCGACAACTTCTCCTCTGGCTTGAAACGCTTTTACAATACGCACTTTATGGGCAGGTGATACCCTTGCATAGACACAATATTTGTAAATTTCTTTTTCAAGCTGATGCTGCTCCATTTGGTCTAATTGTGCTCCTGTCAGAGCCATACCGTTTTCATCGAGAATCCCTAACTCTCTGCCAATGGCAGTTGCGGTTGCCACATGGTCTCCCGTAATCATAACAGGACGAATACCCGCTTGTTTACACATGCGAACCGCTTCTTTGCTTCGGGACGCGGAGGGTCAATCATGCCGATTAGACCGCAAAAAGTCAGGTTGCTTTCTATCATTTTTCTCTCCGCTTGGCAATTCTGTTACATCTTTATATGCAACTCCCAGCACACGAAGAGAACGGGAAGCCATATCGCTGTTTCTATGCATAATACTATTTTTACGGAATCAGTCAGCTTGTGGCTGTTATTTTGAATATGCACCCCTGTACACAAATTCAGCAGAACATCAGGGGGCCCCCTTTGTAATGATGCGATATCCCCCCCGTATGCAGGCGATGTATTTGTCGTCATACGTTTTCTGTCCGACGAAAACGGGATTTCCTTTATGCGAGGATACTGCTGTTCCAATACATTTTTTCTTATTCTTGGAAGCAATCACCAAAGCAGCTTCTGTAGGGTCTCCGTTCACTCGTTCGGCAGACACCGTACAATTGTTACATAACACTGCCAAATTCAATATAAACTCAGGTTCTGTTCCTCTCAAATCCAACGCATGCTCGCTGTCTGCCATTTCCACTACCGTCATTTTATTTTGCGTCAGTGTTCCCGTCTTATCAGAGCAAATCACGCTGGCACCTCCCAGTGTTTCCACTGCAGGCAATCGTCTGATAATCGCACGATTGGTAGCCATTCGTTTGACACCCATTGCCAAAACAATGGTCACAATAACGGGAAGCCCCTCTGGTATTGCTGCAACTGCCAAACTGATGGAAATCATGAACATTTCCAATGGAGATATATGTTGGAATAATCCCAAAATAAAGATAATACCGCAAATAATAAGAGCACCGATACCTAAAATTTTGCTTGTTTTTGCTAAATGATTTTGCAGCGGTGTTTGCGGTGTCTCTTCCGTATTAATCATATGTGCTATTTTTCCTACTTCTGTTTTCATTGCAGTCGCAACAACAACACCTTTTCCTCTGCCCGCGGTGACACTGCTACCGGAAAACAGCATATTGGTACGGTCCCCAATTGGCGTATCTGCAGAAAAAGTACCGTTTGGACTCTTTTCAACCGGTACCGATTCTCCTGTCAATGCAGATTCCTCCGCTTTGAGACTGTAAGATTCCAAAATCCTTAAATCGGCAGGCACCATATCTCCCGTTGAAAGCACTACAATATCACCCGGCACCAAACCGGAAGAATCTATTTTCATTTCTTTTCCGTCTCTAAGCACCGTTGCTTGCGGAGAAGACAATTTTTTTAGAGCTTCAATTGCTTTTTCTGCTCTGCTTTCCTGTATTACGCCGGTGAATGCATTGACAACCACTATGGTTAAAATGATAATGGAATCAATAAAATCCATATCATGGCGTATCAGGGATGTAATAAAAGATACCGCAGCTGCAATTAACAGAATAATTACCATAAAGTCAGAAAATTGACTGATAAATTTTTTGAAAAATCCGTTTTTTTTTTATGCGTTAACTCATTTGTTCCATATTGCTCCAGTCTTTTTTCACTTGAGACGTGGATAATCCTTTGTTTTGGTTGGTTTCCAGCTTTTTTTTACACATTCCTCCTTCGATAAATTTTGCCAATCCACTTTTGCATCCCCCATTTTTCACTGTATTTTAACTATATGTCGGCATGTACAAATTTAGAATCAAGATATCAACAAACCAATTGACTCTATGAGATACATAGGATTAGAATCATACTGTATCAAATTCAAATTTCTACATACAAACTTATTGAGTAACTCAAATAAATATGGTATAGTGATTAACGGTCACAGTATTAAGTTTCCATTAAAATTTAAGATATCACAATAAAAAAGGACTATGGTTATGGAATATCAAATTAAAAATAAAATTTCAATGCCGCGCTACCAGCAAATTGCTGTGGAAATTGCTACCAGAATTGCAAATGAAGAATATAAAGTGGGCGACAAAATCTATACACGCTCTTATATCGCAGGTCATTACGGCGTTTCTCCCGAAACGGCAAGACGTGCTATCTGCGTTTTAAGTGACTTAGATATTGTCGTGTCCGAAAAAGGAAGCGGCGTTACCATTAAATCGCGACAGAACGCCTCCAACTTTATCAAACAATTTAATAAGCGTGAAACCATTGAAAGTATCAAAGAAAAAATATTCCAAAGTGTTGACCACCAAAAACAAGAGATGGAGGCACTGAATCAATATTTATCCGAACTGATTCAAGCATCAGAACATTTTCGGTCCATGAACCCGTTTATGCCGTTTGAAATTCATATCACAAAGGATTGCCACTACTTAAACCGCAATTTATCTGATATACAATTTTGGCAAAATACGGGAGCTACCGTAATTGCAGTGCGAAAGCAGGATGAATTGCTGCGCTCTCCGGGACCTTATATTGAATTATGCGAGCATGATATATTATATTTTCTACCCCAAGACGATTCTACACAGCGGGTAACAGAGTTTTTATATCCTCCAAAAGAAGAATGAGAGTTGAAAGAGTAACAACTTTATTGTATAATGAAGTTGTTACTCTTTTTTTTAGGAGGAGAACGCATGTTACAATTTGAACATATTGCGAAGAGTTATAAAACAAAACAGATTCTTCGCGATATTAATTTAACCATTCAAAAGGTCAGTTTGTGGCAATCATTGGAGAAAGCGGATGTGGAAAAACCACTTTGCTGAAAATGATAAACCGATTGATTAAACCTACTTCAGGAGCTATTTATATCAATGGCGAAAATATTCAAACGATGAATGAAGTGGCTTTACGAAGAAAAAATTTGGTTATGTGATACAGCAAACAGGCCTGTTTCCTCATATGACAGTGCGGCAAAACATTGAAATTATTCCAAAACTTGAAAAATACAAGCCTGCAGAGTTAGAGGAGAACACAAAAAACTAATGCACATGGTCGGGCTGGATTGTAATGAATTTTTAGACCGATATCCAACCGAATTAAGCGGCGGCCAACAGCAGCGAGTCGGCGTAGCCCGTGCATTTGCAACCAATCCTGATATTATTTTAATGGATGAGCCTTTTTCGGCACTTGACCCCATTACACGCACCGATTTACAAGATGAATTGGTACAGCTGCAATCCAAGCTGAAAAAAACAATTGTATTCGTCACACACGATATGAGCGAAGCAATCAAAGTTGCTGATTTGATATGTATCATGCGAGACGGCAATGTCTTGCAATATGATACTCCGGAAAATATTCTGAAAAAATCCTGCAGATGATTATGTAGCAAACTTCGTGGGTAAAAACAGAATTTGGTCTTCTCCCGAATATATCAAGGTGGAAGATATTATGATTGAAAGGCCTGTCACCGCTACCAAAGAAATGTCCATTCTCAAATGCATGGATAAAATGCGTCAATATAAGGTGGACAGCCTTTTAATTATAGAACCCGATTCCGTCAGTTGCTGGGTATTGTAAAAGCAAATCAGCTGAGAAGTATCGAGGATAAAACACAGCCGATTCGAAGTTTCATCAGCGCAGACTTTGCTGCACTGAACCCGGAACAAACCATTTTGGATGCCATTAAACTGGTTACAAAAGAAAATCATTCTACAATTCCTGTAGTAGACGCTAAGTTCTGTTTGGTAGGACTGATAACCAAAAAGCAGTTTGGTTACCACACTGAGTCAACAATATTTTGACTATACAGAGGAGGCGCAAGAATGAACTTTTGGCAATATATCGCAACCAATTACACAGAAATTCTTGCACTTTTGCTGGAACATATCAAACTTACTGCAATCTCAGTCGGTTTGGCTGTATTAATTGGTGTTCCCCTTGGCATTTTTATTTCTTATATGTCAAAAGCAAGTAAAATTGTGTTATCCATTGCAAATGTAATCCAGGCAATTCCAAGTATGGCCCTGCTGGGCTTTATGATTCCCTTCTTGGGAATAGGTGCAATTCCGCCGTTACGGCAGTAGTACTGTATTCATTGCTTCCCATTATAAAAAACACGTATACGGGATTGGAAAGTATTAATTCTCAAACGCTGGAAGCTGCCAAAGGAATCGGCTTAACCCGATTCCAAATTTTAACAAAAGTACAAATACCGCTGGCACTGCCGGTTATTATGACCGGTGTTCGTGTTGCTTCTGTAACCGCAGTTGGTTTGATGACAATGGCTGCATTCATTGGCGCAGGAGGACTGGGTAATCTGGTGTTCTCCGGTATTCGTACCGTAAACAACAATCAAATTTTGGCAGGCGCAATTCCTGCATGCTTGTTGGCATTATTTGTTGATTTTCTCCTTGGTATGATTGAAAATTAGTAACTCCGATCAGCCTACAAAAAAGGAAATGCCGCACGGAAAAAAAAAAACGTCTGGTTCAAAAAATTACACTTGGTGTGACTGCTGTTGCTATCATTGTGATTTTCGTAATTACTTCTATCGGCGGTGGTGCAGCCGGAGCCAGAACCATTACCATTGGTTCCAAAGATTACACCGACCAATTGGTTTTGGGAAATCTGGTATCGGAAATGATAGAAGACCGAACCGATATTCAGGTAAACCGTAAAATGAATCTGGGTGGTACACAAGTCTGTTTCAGCGCTTTACAATCCGGCGATATTGACATGTATGTGGAATACAGCGGTACCGCTTACAGCGATATTTTACAGCATAGTCCCATTAACGATGTAGATGCAGTATATAACACGGTAAAAACGGAATTCAAAGAAAAATATAACATTGAGGTATTGTCTCAAATGAAGTGCAATAATACGTATATCTTAGCCGTAAAACCGGAAACAGCAGAAAATACGGTCTGAGCAACGTAAGTGATTTTGCAAAAGTAGCCTCTTCTTTTAAATCCGGTACTACGTTTGAATTTACCAACCGTGAATCCGGATTAATCGGTCTTGAACAGGCATACAACTTTAAAATAGGAGAAAATATACCATTGGATGGTGCTCCTAGGTATACCGCTTTAATAAATGATGAAGTAGACGTAATTGATGCGTTTGCAACAGACGGTCTTTTGAAAAAATTTGAACTTTCTGTGTTAGAAGATGATAAGGGATTTTTTCACCCCATATTACGCAATGCCTATCATGTCAGAAAAGGCATTGGAAGAATATCCAGAGATTGTCCCAATATTAGAAGAATTGGGAAATGTGCTAACAAACGATGTCATGTCGGAGTTAAACTATAGGGTAGACGTTCTTCAGCAATCTCCCGAACAAGTAGCAAAAGATTTTTTAAAAAGAATCGGGATTGAGTCAAGAATAATATGTTATAACAACCTTGCAACAAGTACAAAATCACAGATTTTGATTGTTGACAAGAACGTTTTAACGGTTATTCGTTAGAAATAGCATAGCTATTTCTCTTATGTTATAACAACAAAAAAAGACACTCACCTTTTAAGGTGAGTGTCTTTTTTCTATAAATCTAACTTTTGCTGGATAATTCTTTTAATTGGCGATCTGCTTCCAATTCTGCTTTGGTTTTTTCTCTGTACAATGTTCTATGAGGTATCCGTTTTACAATAAAAATAAACGCAATTCCTCCTACAATATTGAGATAATACGTTCCTATACGCCAAATAAATAAAGCGGGCATAATCAGATTACCAAAAAATGTGCCGAAGAATAAATAGAAACTTCCTTCTGCACCGCCTGACGCCCCAGGTAAAGGAATGAATGCCGACACCATATTTACAAACGACTGAGCACCTAACATATCAAACACATCGGCGCCTTCAAAATTAAAACTGCGATAGATAAGATACGGGATAATACATGCTACAAAGATTTGTACAATGGTAAAGAATACTGCACCTACATATACCTTTACAGATTTACCCACAAGCTTAGTGCTTTTATGGAAAATAGCAAATTCACTATGGAGTTTATAATAACGTGAAACAGGTTTTTACAATTTTTATACGATATAAGAACTTAATAATAGCTCTTAGACATTTATCTGTTGCTTTCTCATTAATTGCAAAAAATAAAACAAGCAAAACAAACGTCAAGTTTGTTGTTAAACCAATAATAGTTAAAAATGAAAAATTACTTACACTGCTCTGAAAAAAGGTAGTTTCCAAAACACCATAACCAACGCAAATAACACCATAATAATTTGATATACCAAACTCTTAACAGCAATAATGGAACCTGCCCCACCGGTATCCATTCCCAGCTTTCTCATGTAGTAGATTTGCATTGCTTGACCGCCGGTTGCAAAAGGGGGTTAATGCGCTATACAAAAGACCTATCATTCCTATAATGAGTGAGTGCCAATATTTCCATTGAGGATATACTTTTTGCAAAAAAAAAGTGCAACACCAAGGCTTCCAATAACCAACCGACAATGATAGCAGCAAAAATTGATATAAACCACGGTATTTGAATAGAACCTGCAATCTCCGCAAAGGCTGTGATACCATCTGTTGTAATTAAAAAATAAACCAATACACCGATTGAGATTGCCATTGTAATAATAGCAAACAAATTCTTTTTCACTACAATCCAAAATTATTGGCTGCGATAACGCATCAATCCTCCCTTCGTTAAAAACTTAACTTTAATTTTATATCAAACTAACATAATATACAAGCTTTTTTTGTTTTTTTCAGTCGTTATACCCTTTGTTCTACTTTAAAAATATGGTTGTTTTTGTATAAATATCCCTTGATTCTTTCAATAAAAAACGGAAAAGCAACATGATTGATACAATTAGTATCGACCATGTTGCTTCTAACATACAGAAATTATTTTGATTTCTCTTAATCAATAAGTGAAAAATTACTTTTTAATAGCGACATAAAGGTTAATATCCGCATGATTATAATCATCATTGAGATATTCTTCAAAATCTCCGTAAACGTTCTGTCTAAATCCATATCCCAAATCTTTTCCCATGCGTTCCGTACTGCAGTTTCCATATTACCATGGATACGAAATTTTGCATATGTACCTGCCGGAATCACTCTGGATTCCAAATTACTGTTGTTCAATTCTGATACCTCAACACCTGTTAATACATGATAGCCCTGTTGCGTATAGTCGGAATATAAGCCAATTGCATACTCGTTTGCACGATTTTGAATGGTATTACAAATGCCTTCCTGAAAAAATTTCGTCCATAAGTCACCAATAACTTGTCCCATATTTGGGTCATCATTGGAGGTGTATGCTCCAACACCTACTACTATTTTTTTTGTCCAAATTTACAATTTCATATTCCATATGATAGTGACCTCCTTTATTAGATGTTACTATCATACACGGTATAACATGACATAAGAGCGTCATATTATAAATAAAATTTCAGCATTTTCTGTAATTTATCTTTCATTTGATAACGGATTTCCTGTGGTTCTATAATTTCGCAATGCTCTCCAAATGTTGCAATATAATAATACAACCAATCATCACAGGGCAAGGTGCAGGTAACCAGAAAACTGCCGTCATCTGATATCCGGACACAGTCAAATTCATCATAAACCCGATAGCCCATTTCAGCTGATAGTTTCAATGTGACTGTTACTGTGTTTAAATCTACTTCGTTGTCCTGTAAAAAAAAACATGCTTCGGTGAAAAATGCTGTACTTCCTGCTCAGACATATTCAAGTCTTTTATTCTTCGCAGCTTAAAAAACGGTAGTCACATTTATGCAGACAAAACGCATACAAATACCAACTTTGACCTTTAAAACACAGCTTTAAAGGTTCTGCAATACGGTTGGACTGCTGTCCATTTGCATTATGATATAAAAAATGGACAACGCGTTTGTGTAAAATAGCTGTTTTTAAAGTCTGAAATAGGCTTACCTCTTCCCTATAATTTCCCCATGAAGAAAAATCTATCTCCAACCAATCTGTTTGGGCTTCTCCAAATAAATTGGACAAACGCTGGATAACGGTTTTCGTTCATTCGAATTAACAGCTTGTACCGCATGCAGTGCTGACAAAATCTCAGTTTTTTCAGATTCTGTCAGCACTGTTTTATTTAAAATAAAATTAGGCAGCAAAGAAATACCGCCACCCTTACCTCTGGTCATATAAATCGGTATTCCTGCTGCCGATAAAACATCAATATCTCTGTAAATGGTACGTACAGATACTTCAAATCGATTGGCCAATTCTTTCGCTGTCATACATTGATGTTCTAATAAAATATAAACTATTTCAAATAACCTGTTAATCTGCATAGTATCACCTAACTCATTATAGCATTAAAAAAAATTGCAAAGCAATTTTTAACTACAAAAATGCTAAAACGTTCTTGCCAATAACCAAAATTTTGAATATTGAAAGACGTTCCTTTCAATGTTTGTTTTGCTGTTATTGCTAGGTTGTTATAGCAATTTACAACTGATAAAATGTTCTCTTAACAATCAAAATTTTAGTTTTGCTGCTGTTGCTAAGTTGTTATATTGTGATAATATGACAGTTACAAACCATCTTTCATGTGTTATTGCATTCTTTTTTGGTCAAACTCAGGATTAAACGCAAAGAAGTTCTTGGAATCCAGATTATCCGTTGCAATTCTCAGTGCTTCGCCAAAACGTTGATAATGAACAATTTCACGTTCTCTTAAAAACGGATAGGATCTCTGACATCCCTATCATCACAAAAACGTAAAATATTATCGTACGTTGTTCTTGCTTTTGCTCCGCAGCTAAATCTTCATGCAAGTCGGTTAATGCATCGCCTGCTACGGAGAAGGTGGACGCTGAGAATGGCATTCCATTAGCGTCTGTTGGATATACACCTGTTGTATGGTCTACAAAATAGGTGTCAAAATCCAGACTTTTGAATTTCTTCCTCCGTTAAATCTTTTGTTAACTGATACACAATGGTACTAACCATTTCAAGATGGGCCAGCTCTTCTGTACCAATATCTGTCAAAATTGCTTTCACTTCAGGATAAGGCATAGAATAGCGTTGACTTAAATAACGCAATGAAGCGCCCAACTCCCCGTGTGGTCCACCATATAGCTTTAAGAGATAATATTCTTCCGATTAGTAAAAAAAAGCTGCCCAGCCCAAAAGCTGAACAGCTATAGCCCCGCTAATGCGGGAGTTTGCTATTACTAAAACATCTCAGGAAAGGAAGATAGTATAAGTATAAGGACACCCCTGCTGACGCAGGGAAGAATAAAAATTTACATGTAGATATACAAGTACTTCACTCTTGTATGCCTATATAGTACCACGTACAAAACAAAAAGTAAATGTTACTTTTTACATAAAGAAAAGCAGCGTTTTTTGTCGCTGCTCTTTTTTTATTAGTCATACCAAAATGTAAAATTTTCTTCTGTATAGCCGTGTTCTTTTTGCTTGTCTTAAAATTTCAGCTTTTAACTCATCATAGTTTTTCTCATCATCTGCCGGAAGCTCTGCATATAACTCAATTTTTTCATCTTCATCATCTAGGCTCGGTACTTCTACCAGCATATAGTCTACTCCGATAATCTCTCCGTTGTATGTACTTCTGGATTCCCCACCGTCAAATCTTACCTCATATTTTTTCATTTTTTGTTTACTCCTTTTCTTTTCATTATACTGTAAGTTTTTGTAATTTCAAAGTGTTTTTTATTTATTCATGTCATTTTCAGAGTTAGCTTTGAAGAAAGAAAGGCTTTCTCTGCTGTCTATCCAAGCTTTAGCCATATCAGCGGAAACTACTACTTTTTGTAGTTCTTTCAAAGCTGTTTCTGCTACTTCTTCTAAAGTGCTGCACTCTGCTAAAGTATCGTCATATCCGTTTACTTGTTTTTGATTTTCTTCTATGGCTTCTACATCAGACATTTTAGCTTTCAAAGAATTTTTTCTTATAGTTTTAACGATATTTTTTCAGGTGCATATCTGCAAAGTAGAAGCGAGGTCTTTTGATTTCACTGCCTTTTTGCCAAAACTTTTTCTGCTCTTGCTTCGCCTTTTGCTAAAATCCAGTTGTAGTATACTGTAGCTTGCTCTACAAATTCTTTTCTGATATCTTCTGCCCATGCGATTTGTTTTTCGCTTCCTTCAAGTTGTGGTAAGTTTTCAAGCAATGTTTCGATTTTCATTTTGTATATCTCCTTTGTTTTTGTGTTCTTATCTCTTGTCTATGTCTATATTATACTACGGTATACCGTATATGTAAAGATGTAATATTCAACAAAGTATACTGTATATTTTTGTACATTTTTATACTGTATACCGTATACTATATATGTTATACTTATTAGGGGTGATATTATGGCTATAAGTGAAGCACAAAAAAGAGCGAGAAACACTTGGGATAAGAAAAAATATGATTGTTTTATCTTGCAAGTTACTTAGAGATGACGGAGAAGCCTTTCGATGTTATGCGGAAGAGCAAAAGGAAAATCAGTAAACGATATTTTAAAAAGAATTTGTTTTAAATGCATAAAAAAGAGGGTAACGGTTAAACCGCTACCATCTTATTTTTGTTCGGATTGTTTTTCTTTGACTTTCAAATCTTTAGCTTTAAAGAAGTTTACCATCGGTAGAATGAATTCCCCGCCTGCTAAAGACTGTGACGACAAGGAGAGTATCTGTGCGCGCGCTATAGAGTACAAAGCTGCGCTTCCATTTGTCACTAACATTTTAGTAAAATTCTCTATATCCATATTTTCCCCGAAAAAAACCTTCTAATAATATAGAAATTTCAAATTTTTTTATCATTATTCCCTGTGACGCGCGCAAGTACTTTTTAACGTTAATACTCCTGAATTTCATTGTCCAATTCTTCTATTTCTATTATTTCATATTCTGTGTCCATAGACCGTTTCAAATTTTCATGACCATTTAAAGTAACAAAATTGTTTGTTAAGGAAACGCTTCTTATTGTATTTGCTCTAAATTGAAACTGTGCTTTAATCTGTGTAATATCCACTGTTTGCCTCCAACCTATTCATCAAACTACTTTCAGGTCGCATATAAAAACACAAGCTGTATCCTCTTGATACGCCCATTGTTCCTGTTTTGATGGAAAATCAATTATTTGCTTATTTTTTTTCAAGAGATATATCAAAATCCAAATCAATTTTTTTTCAGATATTTCGCAAAAGACTATCTATAGTGAAATTATAATTTCCACTTTCCCACTTAGAAATCATTCCTTGTGAAACTCCCATATAGCTAGCAAATTCTTTTGGTTCATCCCAAGGCTAATACGTTTTTTAATATCACAGCTGCAACAACAGCTTTTATCCTAATTGCATTAATTTCCGCTGAAGAAACATAAGGTAAAAACTCATCATATAACGTTTCGATTGGTTGAGATAAATGTTTCATTCCAATTCCTCCTTTAATTCCTGAAGCCTGATTTGCGCTATAGGAGTATGCCTCGAATAATCTGTATGCCTCTTACCTTGTCTCTCATAGAAAAGATGTAAACAAAGTTTCACCATTTTCCATAAACGAAAAGAGTATCCTGTAGTTAAAATTTTTAGATTCTAAATGCATGGAATATAAATCTGATGAATTTTTAACTTTTCGATTTGCTTCATACAAACAGCACTATAACCCAGTGTTTTTTTACAAATGTTAATTGAGATTGCAAGGAGCTAAAAAACTCTTTTTCATGACCTGTACCAAATACTAAATCTTTTATCTCATCGAGCAATAGCGGATGATATCGAACGCCATGAATTAAGTTTTTTAACTTTTCCATCTCATTTAGTTTTCCCATTTGATACCTCTTGTATACATATTTTATTACATATAGGTAATTTTTTGCAACAAAAATTTGTAGTTTTAAAGTGCACTTTTAAAAAAATTATTCGCAAAATGTATATTTTATAGTACACTATGTGTCACATTATGTCAATATTGGCATACAAAAGGTATTAATGGTCTTAACTTTATTTTTGTATTAATTATGATACACTAAGATATGCGAACGATACGAACAAAAAGATATTTTACAGTAAAATAAAAAAATCCTCCCCTGCACTAAGCAAGAGAGGACTTTAGCAGTCGGTTAACCCGTCCTACTGATATCTCATTATTAGTATAACCGAAATGTCTGCTTTTTTCAAGACTTTTACTTATTTTTGTTCTGTGTCTGTATCACTATCTTTTGAGCTATCGCCTTTAAACTGCTTAAAAATCTGATTTGCATACACGCTTGCACCGCTTACCAGTACGCCCTGTGTTAATGCTGTAAAGATAGCCATAGCTACAGCTTGCGGACTACCTAAGTCGCTGGTAGCCAGTACATAGATGATAGATAGTAAGATACCCGCCGCACCTACCGCAAGCGGTATTAGCTTATCAGCAATCAAGGCTGTTTTCTTGATAGCCATACCGATTACATACAAAACCGGTACCAAAATAAGCAATTCAGGTTTGATGTATTCTAAAAAATCCATGTCATTTCCCCTCCATTTTGATTAATCTTTCGGTTTCTTCCATTTCGCTTTCAACGAAGCCATTGCCGCCCATAGCCTTATATGCTTCAAAAAGCGATTCTAACGCAGCCATCTCGTAGTTGCTGACGTGTCCTTCTGCTTTTGCTCTCCTTAAAGCGGTATCTATCTGATAGCGTATTTGTGACACAAGAGCAGCGTTAATGTTGCGAATTGTTGAGTTTTTCTCGATAGTTCGAGTTATCTTTCTGTTTATCAGCTTGATGACGATTGCCACCGCTGCTGATGTCGAGGTTATAACTCCGCATATGTATAAAATAATGTCCAGATTTACGCTCATAACTACCTCTTACTCAATACACAGTCTAAGCTCTGTGATAGGTACGCCCAACACGCCCGCATATCCGTCTTGTCCTTGACCTTTCTCATTGTCATACTGCCATGAGTAGCCATTGACACGGTATTTTGCTTTTCTGTATGGTCTGATGTCATCAGGGGTGAAAAAGTAAATTTCAACAGCATCTATTACTTTTCCTTCGCCCGCAAATCCATTTTGGTAGTCGTTGATGTTGCAGCCTGTCACGTATGGAAGCCAACCCTCACCTAGTACGTGTACACGGTACTTTACACTGCCTTTATCGACTCTGATTGCAACATCAGTTATCGGTGAGCCTTGAAAGCCAGCAAAGTCATCATTGTTTTTCACCTCTGGAAGCCAGCCATGCGCCTGTGTACGTACTCGATAGTATGCGTTGATTTCTGCGGTTTGAGCTGGCGGTTGTGGTACAGGTGTTGCTTGTCCACCGTCTAAGCGAGCATTTACAAGCTCTACGATTTCAGGAAAGCGCCCTTCAAGATACGGACCGGGACATGCTGTAGCTGTAAACATTTTATGCATTGTTAAGCTGCCATTTTGTGTACCGTCAAAAGACAAGCGGAAATTATTTCTTTTGGCAGATGTCTACACATAGGTCAATAAGCTTGTTAAAAAGCTACATCACTTACATGCCAACCGCCGCCAATTTCATCGTTTGCTACCTCTATTGTGACCGCCCGATTATCATTCCACGGTGAAGCACTTGCCCAAGAGCGATTGGCTTCATCTACGTACAGCCCCATCGTTTCCGTTGCTGTCAATCCCGTAGCTCGCGCTTGCTTCCCTGCTTGCGCTTGCAAAAAGCTCACCGCACTGCTCTACAGTGAGATTGCCGGCCATATGATGAATGGTGATTTTTGAAATCGGTTGGTTTCTTGGTGCGTTCATATTTGGTGATAATTTTGTATATGTTACTAAGTTACTGTTTGACATTTTATTCTCCTTCCTCTGCTACATCTATCGCACCTTCAAACATAGGCTCTTGCTTTAACTTTTCATACATAGATTCATAACTGACTGCTGTTTCTTTATCGAGAGGATATTGAAAGGTATATACAAAAATGGATAAATCAAGAGGAACAGGAAAACCAATCTCGTTATTTTCTTCTGTCAACGCAATTACTTTTTTCTTTGCTGTACTCTTCTCCCTGTTTTTGCCATTTCCGCTTCCAGCTGCTCTTTAACTTCCTCCTGCCGCTTGATAAGTGCTTCTCTTTCTTTTTCCTGCTGCCTGTAACTTTCATCTGTATAACTTTTTTTACCGTTACTTCAATACCGTCTACCATAGAGATACTATCTATACGATGATATGTGGTTTTCACACCTTTTCCATTGATAAGCTCTTTTCCAGTGCCATGTTCTTTCCTCCTTATGTTGTTCTTTTCCATATGTAACACGTAATGTATGGCTGTACAATGCTTGTCTCGCTCGTATCGCCTGTTGATGAAGCCTGTGCTACATCGCGAGTGTTTGTCGATGCCTGAATCCCTGCGTTTACGCTTGCCTGTGTACTGCCTTCATATGCATAGGTGCCATAACTTGAGGTAGAGTATTTATACGCTTGTATCATATTATCGTCACTACCCACGGTAGAGCCAAAGTAACCTTTTATATCCAACCTTGAACTCGTGTCTTTCCGTTTTCTTGCCGCCTGTTTTTTTTCTACTGTATTAAAGTCGCTGTCAGCGGTATTTACCCCTACAGGGACGCGACCTCCCCCCACGCTGCCCATGTGCCGCCATAAAGTGTGCCGGGGTTTGTGGAAATTGTTGTTTCAAACAGACTGCCTATTGGGTGCGCCGCAAGAAACATCACACTTTTGCGGCGGGGCTTGCTCTAGCTCCCCGCTTACACTTATGCTTGCAATTCCGTTAGGCTGTCCCTTCATCGCATTTACCGTGTTTTGTTGCGGTTGCTGCGGCAGTCGTTCTTGCTTCTTCTGCCGCAGCATTAGCATTTTCAATCGCAGCGTTCGCGCTCGCTTCTTGCTTTACATACTCCTGCATAGTAGTTTCAGCATCTTTTCCATCTATGGACTTTAGCGCTTCTACCAGTACTACCGACCCTATATCTAATGCTTTATTTAGCGTTATTTGTGTAGCGTTATATGTATACTCACTTTCCGGTATTTTAAAGCCGTTAACAAAAAACGCTTAAAACGTCTAAATCTTGGTTAAAGTCAGAAATATTTATATCTATCACTTTAACACCGCTGCTTTGAGTAGTTATTTCCGAAACTTTCCTTCGCACGATGGTTGCTTGTGTTAAAAAAAGTATCTTTTTTACATTATCAAACCATCTGTCAAACTCCCACTGGTTACTCACAATTTGCTCTTGTTGCCTTTGGTGTTCCTTCTCATATGCACTTTCCCACTGTGTAAAAAGATCGGAAGTATCAACTTGATCTATTAATCCGTTACCCAGCCACATACCGTGGTATCTGCTCTGGTATCTTTTTATATCCGCGTCCGTCACTTCTTCTACCAGTTTATTTACTCGTACTTCTGCAATTTTAACTCGGTGATATTTTCCGATCTTTCAACATCTGGTGCTGTTGGGTTGCTGGCAAAGAGCTCCTTTTTTCAGTGCAATTAAACCGTCTCTCACATTTTCGCTGTTATCATCTCTAATTACGACTGCATAAATTTGATTTAATGCTACATCGGACGGATCCAAAGTAAAAGTTTCTATTGCATCGCTTTCCAGCCAGCGAGAACCGATTTTTGCCGCACCTGCGCTAACTTGAATTTTCATGCCTCCTGCGGCTGTAACTTTTAGTTGTCCGGCAGGCATAGCATATACACCATCACTTACAAGCCGTTTATATGGCTGTGTCATATCTTCCGCGTTATACTTACGATCTCCGTTTTTGCTGTTATAAAATCCGCATTTTATCAAAATTTTCCCTCCTCGCTTTCAAAAGTTGGCACTACTTTATACCCTGTTTCATCTTCGCTTTCGATTACTTCAATAATTCTCGGATATGCCGTAATTCCATATTCGTTTTTAGTATTATTATATCGCCAAGCATATAGTCTTTCCGATATTGAAACATGAATCGCGGCTCTATATCCGCTTCAAAATATGTTTCTGTCAAGTATTCCAGCAACTTTTCTTTTCCTCTTTCTCGAAGAAGTGTTAAATATTCCTGTTCCATGATTTCGCCTTCATTACTGGAAACATCTCTGGCATCTACGTACAGCTCATACCGCTCCATACCCTCCGCAGCTCCGACAGGAATTGTTTTTCTGTCTAATCCTTCACCTTCACCGGCTACTAAAGCAACATTTCTGTAGTTTTGGCTGCTTGTCATAAAGTTGGAAGATATGAGATTGTCAAAATCTGGACTAAATTCTACGTAACTATTTTCATTTTGTTGATACGAGCGATCAGCACCTTTATATAAACAGGCTGTTATGACGTTGGTTGTACTTAAAGTTACTTTAAATCCCAATCCAAACATCTTGCATATATCCAAAATTACTGTTAAAAGACTATCTCCCGTAACTTGCATTTCCACTTTACCTTCAAACTCTTCTTGCGTGATAAAGGTCAGATTAGGAATAGTTCTTGCCTTTATACCGGGGGGAAATTGCGTTTTCTATCAGTAGTCTGTGCACGCTTTCGTTAATTGAGCCATTTAAAGTGGTTTGCTGCCAAATAATACGCCTATCAAGGATACTTTCCAACATCCTTCCCGATACTATGATATAATCTCCGGTTTCTTCATTGGTTTGAGTGGTTTTGTTTCAATAATCCCTACTCTGTCTGTATCTGTTCTTTTGATATAATATCCATTCTGTAAAATATCAACATTTTTATCATTGGCGCTTATCATTATTTCAAAGTCACCGCAGTCGTTATACCGCTCTGTCCAGATAAGTGAAGTGTAGCTATCTATAACCCCTACTAGTTCGAATTTTGGATTTGTTATGTATAAGTCCATGTTCTACACTCCCTCAAACTTACTTTCACATAGGTATCTAACTGATAGTAATTCTTCTCCGTCTTGGCAACTATATGTAAAGGTATTTTCACCCGGTAAAAGTTTAAACCACTCCGGATTTTTCGTGATGTTGTTTACGATATTTCTTTCTATTCCATACCTTGTGAGAATCACCGATTTATTCCCCGGCGTTGTGTTAATCGTTACTTTATCACCCATCTGCAAAGTGATATTTAATCCGAAACTACCCCCGAGTATCAGCATTGTAAATAGTTGGATTTACGACACTTCCACTAGCTAACATTTCTATGATAATACCGGTTTCAACATCTCCGTTATTGATAATGGTTTTACCAGATCATCTTCAATTCTGCTGATTTCAATACCTTCTTTTTCTATCGCGAATGGAAATTCAAACAAATCCAGTGTTTTTTGACATTTCTGTTATGATTGTTTCCATTGCAACAAAGTATGGCTGATGGCACAATATAGAGATTTGTATTTCTTGGCTCATCTCAAAAAAGAGAACCCTCCACACTTTCTATATATCCTTCTATATATACATCTCGGGTGTCACTCTTAAAGTACAGTTTGCACCAGTGCTTTGTTTTTTGCTACATCATATAAAGAGATACGATTTTTTTTCTACATCCGGCTGCGGTTTAACTGTGATAACAATGTTTCTTGTATTTACCCTTGCGCTGTTATATACTTCTCCGTCTTGCAAAGCTACTACAGAGCTGTTTATGGTAGCTGTTGGAGGGTTAACCCTTTGTATATTTTGTGACTACATATTGCGTGCTGGGGTGTAAAACTATTTGTTTTCCTCGTTCGTTTTCTAAGGTAAGTTGAAACATTTACACCCTCCTTGCCTGTGATAGTAAATTTTTGCTTTGTCGATAAATGTCAAATCTGGACAACGCTTTTGGAGAATAGTTATTTTGATAAAATTGTATTCCTTCTGCATGCTTTGGCTTGCACTACCTATATACCCCAGACTTGTTCCGCTTGATAAATTGTGGTTTGTCCCCGCTAAAACTCCGGCAGCTTTTGAACCAAGTTTTACTTTACTTAGCATGTCGGTAGCACCTTGAATTTCTGCTCCAAACACATCGCTTAACTTTCCGTCTTTTAGCGTAGTTTTTGCTGTGTCTATCATCTGAACCGCAAAGCCCTTCATCTGATTTATCGCACCTTTTGAGTTATCCTTAATTCCTTTTGAAACGCCTTCCGGGATCCATAGCTGCGCTTGCCATAACTTTGGATGGGGATTCAATTCCCATTTCCCTGTTAAAGCGTTTCACCAAAGTGCTTGCAACCCCGCCTATTGCGCCTAGTACTCCACCGGAACCGTTATTGATACCGCTTTTTAATCCTTCCATTATCCAATTTCCGGAAGTCGTAAAGTTTCCTTTGTTCATCTTTAATTCTCTGCTCTCCGTCAGTCATTGTAGCTCTCAGAGCATCAGATATTTTCCATCCGTTTTCAGATACACCACTTGTTGCGGAATTCATATTTTCCTGCCATCGCACTTTTTAGGAAAGGAGCTTTTTGCGCTAACCTCATTTACAGCATTACTCATACCTGTTCCCCCATGCTGATAGTATGCTTGGGAAGCCTGTGTTTATAGTGCTGGTCATAGATTGAAGCTCTGCGTTTGTTGCATCAAGTTTTTTTCTGCGCCGATTCTATTTGCTGTAATTCCAGTTCATCGTTAGTACCTTTATATATCTCTTTCAGGTGGTTGAGGTATTCTTCCTGACTTGCTCTTTCTTGCTCAAGCAACGTTCTTCTGTCGCTTATTCCTGTCGCTTTGCTGGCTGTAACGCTTGTTTCAATTTTTGCTATTTCTTCGGCGTTTCCGCTGGCAAGTCTTACGGAGTTTAGCTCGTAATCGCTGATAGTGTTATAGTATCCATCTATAATCCCTTGTTTTGTCTCGTAAGTATCTTCCATTTCCCTAAGATCTTGCGTTAAATTATTTCTTTCATGTGCACTTGTCTCGTTAGCAATTTCCTGCTTTTTCTTTTCTATGTCGATCGCTAACTGACGTTGGTTATTCACTTCTTTTTCTAAGTTTAAAACAGCTTCTTTGTATGCTTCTTCTTGAGCTTCCATTATAATTTGTGCTCTTTTGGTATTTATCAATTCGGCAATTTTATTTTTTGAACTCATCATAGTTTTGGATTTGTCCTTCAATCAATTCCATTTCGGTTCCGATTGCTCCGTTTAGCTCGTTTATGATGAAGTTTGCACGTGCCTCATAACCCTCTTTTACTCTACCATTTGCATCAACTAACGTTTCAAGCTCATTTGCAAGCTGTTGCGTTTGTTCTAACTCCCTAAACCTGTAGCGATTTTTTTATTTTGCTTATCTATCAACTCTTGCCACGCTTGGGCAGCCGCTTCCGCTTCTTCCCTTTGTTTTCTAATCAAAGAGGATTCTGTTTCCATATTAGCAACAAGTATCCCTATCCCTGTTATGAGGGTTCCTACACCAACCGCAAGAGCTGTCCACGGGCTTTTCAATGCATTTAAAATTGTTTGTTTTTGCGATTTGCAGGTCAATTCCACCACATACTGATGAAATCCCTTTTTTGCCAGTAAATTTACTGCTGTACTGGTTCCGTCTATCGCTTTGGATGCCTTTTTTATATGTAAGAAAAGCCGTTACAACCGCCCCCAACCGCAGGAGCTAACCATTTGAAGTTTTTCAGTATTCCTTCTAAAAAGTTTAAGAGCAGGCGGGAGCAGTTTTTTGCCAGTTCTAAAAAAATTCCTGCTACATTACCCAAGACATTAGAAAAACTTTGTAGTGAACCGTTACTTTTAAAGTATCGAAGAATTTTTTACTTGTGGAATCACTTCTTCTGCAAGTGGTTCAGACAAACTAGTTTTTAAACTCTCTTTTTTAGCTGTTCCAACTCATGTTCAAAACCAGAATATTGTACTTCGTTGATTTCTTCTAGGCTATTTTTAGTAGATGTAATTTCTCCATTGGTGTCACTAAGAGCTTTTATTGCATCCGCTCCCAAGTCCTCCCACATAGTACCGAAAAGGTCAACACCAGCCTGATTTTGCTTTACTGCATCATCCATAGAGAAAAGCGCAGTTAAAATCGTATCTGTTGCTTGCTTTGCACTTTCTCCGCCCGCTGCAAATTTTGCACGCATTTCATCGGCGTTTAGTCCTAAAATCTCATATGCTTCTGTTGTGGTTGTCGTGGTGTCCTTTGCGCGTATACCAAATTCTTTCCATGCATCGCCCAGTTTGTCCACGGAGAACGTGCCTTCTTCTGCGCCATTTTCAAGCATGTTAAAGAAGTCCTCTGCTCCGCGCCCTGTTTGCTTAAAGTGTACTGCGTACTCGTTGATAGTATCGAGTAAATCACCATTTTTATTAAGTCCGTTTTGCGCACCTTGTGCAATCAGGTTATACGCTTCTTCGCCACTGATACCGAATTGATCCATCAACATATTGGCTGCGCGCATAGGTCTCGTTGACCTCAAATCCAAAAGCATCGCGTAAGGTTAATGCACCTTCTGTTAGCTCTTGAATTTTTGCAGGATCTACTTCTTTTTGAGTTTTGTGCCACCGTTGCTATTGACTGTGCAATATCATCAAAGCTTTCGCCGTAATTTTTTGTTGTACATCTCCTTCATGATTCCGTTGTATTTTTCCATTTCTTTGGAACTCATGCCAGTTTGTACTTGCAAGGTGTTCATAGCGCTTTCAAATTCTGCTTTGAAATTTACAGCTTGTTTTGCAAGATCTACAAATTCAGAGCTTAATTTTTGATTCCTTCGGCTATGAGATTAGCAATAACGCCTTTTACAACTGTAAATCCTTCTTTTAATTTCTCTGTACTGGTTGTTGCGTTTTCTGCACTACCCTCTACATCTTTCAAACTGCCGCTTAAATCATCCGCTGCGCCTTCTGCTTGCTTGGAAACATTTTCTACATTTTCGAGTTGTTTTTGGTAGTTTCGAATTCTTTTTCAGTTCTTCCGACTGTCGCTTGCTGATTTAAGATTTTTGATTCTTAAATCCTCTACACCTTTTGCGTTTGCTTCCCTGTTCTTTTTTCAACCGCATTTAAAAGCAGATTGTAATTTTTTGCATTCTTCGGAATTTTCACCAAACTGTTTCGCCGCTTCTTGATACTGCTTTTTCAGTACTTCTGCGCGCTTGGAGTTTTCCTCTTCTGCTTTTGACGTTCTTTCCAGTTGTTCTTGGTAGCTTTTAAGTTTTGCGTTTTCACTATCAAGCACTTTGGTTAACTGTTTTAATTTTTCGTTGATACCCTCCGCACTGTTTTTCCAGTCATCCATACCAGCGGTAGCCGCTTTTGAATTCCGCATTTGCCATGCGAATATTTTTATTGGCTTCGGTAATATTTTTTCTTTAAATCGGATATATCAACTTTAAATTTTGCGGTATAGTTATTTTCTTTGCCCGTATGTATCACCTCTTTTTCTAAAGCAAAAGAAAGGCACATCGTATTGATGTGCCTTTACTTTTAAGTTAAAACCAGTTGTCCCCTGCCGGTCTTACGATTATATTGGTTCTGCTTGCGTTGTTACTTTTTCTTCCTTTTCATACTCGATATACCCATTTAAACGCCTGATAAGCTCAAAAACTTCTACTTTTTTCTTTGCGCAGTGTAAAAGGCGTTAAGTGCGGAAAGAGTTTTGCACATATTCATTTGCAGTATAAAAACATTTGATACAGGGAAGCTCTCGCTCCCCCCCCCTGTCCTAGTTTTTTTTCTTTACCTAAAGACATGATTTCGGAAAAAGTATATTTCATAACACCAATTATTACTTTAGCAATATCTTTTGTTGCTGCGGTTTTCAGTTGTTCCACCGTTAAATCTTCGAAAATATCTAGCATTAACGGCGCGATTTGGTCGAAACCCTGTAATACTGCTTTTCCGCACCACATTAAAAAGATCATCATCTGTTTTGCATCTAGTTAAAGTTTCAATATCAATCACTTTGATAAAATTTTCAATCGTGCCAAAAGAAAGGGTGTATTCAGATGCACAAAAGTTTTGTCTACAATCTTTTTTCCATTTTTTTTTTATATGTAACCAGTTTTAACTCCATTTTTATACTCCTTATTCGCTTTAACTTTACAGTGTCCGGTGTTTGCACAGTTTCAAAGAAATTGCTAGAATCAATTTTATCTCCGGAAATTTCTACAACAACCGCTTTTGCTTCTTTTCCTGTTTTTGTAAATTTATGTGTAGTGGAGATACCTGTATAAGTAACAGATTGACCATTTGCGCCTGTGCCGTTATCTTTTTGTCACGTGTGTAGAATCTGGAATACCAAAAAGTACCTTTTAATCTCCATACAAAAATTGGGGTTCCGTCTGTCATCTCTGTTTTATATCCGATCGCAAAATATTTTGTGGTTCTTTTCACACTCTACCATCATACCTGTTGCTTCATCGTGATATTGACCTGTGATTTTTGCAAGCAAATCCAAAGGAAGAGCAGAAGCTGAAATTGTAACTGTATCCGCTCCTGTTCCTTCAATTACAACAGCAGGGATGTTATTGTAGTAGTGCGTTTCACTACTTGTTTCTGTCGTTCTTGACAGCTCCGATGCGCCTGCGAACTCTTCCGGCGTACCGGTTGTAAAATTTTCTACTGTATCTTCTGTTACTTCGGCTATCACTAAATCGGTGATACCTCTAAACTCTCTGATAATCATTTTTTAATTTCCTCCGTATAATAAATTTCTATCATTTTTCCTGTATGAGTTTTCGTTCCACTGTCTGCATCCATTCCCGCCACCGTTATTAAGAATCTGTTTTCTTTAGTTTAGCGACGATTTCTTTCATAACGTTTTCTACCAGTGCGGGATTTACACTATAGAAGTAAACCCAAAAGCCATATGATATAAAAGTTGCTTTGTTGTTATAGTGCCGTATTTCTTCTGTGTCAAAAATTCCAAAAGGTAAAGAAAGATTCGGGATATTCATCATATTCCGACATACTACCTTTGCAGATATGCAGGATAACCCATTGTTTCTAAAATTTCGATTAATTTTTCTTTCAAAACATCACCCCTGTTATACACTTTCTGAACTCTTTTTCTTGCAATTCCGCTATTTCTTTTTTGGTTTTAGTCCGTAAATTGCATTTTGTAATTTGTATCCGGCTTTTTACTCTAGGCGTTCCGTTAACTTTGGTTCCATTCATCAAGAAAACAGAAGGTAAACCCCCGTTATCTATATCAAACCCAACTTCCACCTCAGCGGTTGTTCCAACCCACGTAACTTCCGCATTTCTTTTAAGAGATTTTTCCGTTTCTCCTGTACGTCTATGCGGAGCAATCGCAGATTGCAAATTTCGTGTTACAAGCTCATGCGTTGCTACAAGTGCATTTTCTACCGCTTGTTCCGAAGCACCTTCCACATCTTCCAGTTTTTGTATCAATTTTTCAAAGCCGTCAAATTCAATCCCTAATTTCGCCATTACGCCCCACCCTTTACACGCTGCACTTTGATTTTTAAAAATAAAAATCGCATCTCTATGTTTTCCGGCTCTCCTTTGATTTCAAAGACAGCTCCGTCCGTCAAACGTCTGATGCGATCGTCACTTTTAATTTTATCTGTGTAGTATGTTTCTATCGTTGCAGTATCAATGATGCTGTACACACCGTTAACCGCGGTTTCTGTTCCTCCGTATGTGGCAAAACTGCCATTTATAACTTCACCATCGGTATATGCTTTTGTTACAACGCCATTTATTTTCTTCGTTTCCACATGAAGTATTTGAAGGGGTGTAATAAAGGTTTACTTGGTTTGTACATCTTCATCATCCTTTAATGCAAGTTGTATCGCTCTGCTTTTAAAATATGGACTAAAGTCTGCCGCTCCTGTAGGTGTCCATAAATCCAAAACACCTCTTGCGATTAACCCAGCAGAAGAAGGAGAATTTACAACTTTGGGTTTACAACCTCCGTCCAGTAGATATTGTTTTTACTTCATCTATGTAACTTTGTATCGTTTGGTCGTGATAATCATTGCCACCCAAACCTATATTTTTCTTCACTTCTTCCAATAAGTTAAATTCCGACATAGCCCTATCCCCTTTGCATTACGCTACTGTTTTTTTGAGTGTTACTAAAGAGTTAACGTCTACCACTTTACCGTCGCATGCAGTTACGGCTTTTGTTAGCAAATCCTCTGTATCCCAATCTTGTTTTTTTCTGAATTCCGATATCATAGATAGAGTTCATAGCATAATCTTTAAAGTTAAAGATAAACGCAAAGATTGTATCTTCTTCTACTGTATCAGCATAATTTTTTCATATAATCGCCGCAAGTGACAACTTCTCTACCTAGCAAGTATCTTTCGGGCTTTCCGTTAATACCGTGATTTACTCGTGCGACCGGTTGTCCGTTTGCATCTGTAATGCCTACAAATGCCATAAATGTTTTTTTGCTCATGCACCATTTAGCATTTGCTTCATACGCTTCCGAATTGCAGCTTCCGCTGTACATAACAGTTTATAATCCAGTTTTCCAGCTTTTGCTACAATGATAGCTTGTCCTTCCGGTGGAGTTTCAAGTAAAATACCTTTTGGTTGTCCGCTACCTGTACCACTAATAACAGCCTGTTCTTTTTGCTTTTACCATAGCTTCAACAACATTTTCTACGAATTTTGCTTCAAAAGCACTTAATGCCATTGCGCCAACTTCCATTGACATAGCGATTTCACAGCGCAGTTTGTAGTGTGTAAATGTAATTTTTCCTGTAGTTTTCTTTTGTTTGTCGCTTGTTCCACCTTCTGCTACCCATGTAGCTTTTTTGGTTTTAATGCACTAGTTGGAATTTCCACACCGGCAGCGTAATTTGTTTTTGTGATTAAAGGAAGGATCATTCCGACAGATTCTTGTTTTTCAATAATTTGCTTTACAAGAACAGTAAGGATAACGGTTTCTGCATCTGTTGTTTTGGTTGTTGCGTTCGCTCTCAAATTTTCAGGGATCGGACCATTATTGCAAATATAGTTTTGGAATGCCGTTCTATATTCTTCTGTGTTTGTGGGGTCATTATCTCTAGATTCTTTGCTTTCACCAAAACTTCCAACCATTCTCATAGCGCCATAAGTTTTGTTGGGTCAAAACTTCTTTGCTGCGGTTCTTGTCCCTGATTGTCGGATTGACCTTGCTGGCTGTTACCTTCTTTTTTCCTCTTCTTTTTTTAGTTGCTCTTCCGCTTCATTGATTTCATCTCTTAACGCGGTTAAGGTTTCACCGATAGAGCGCACCTCGTTAATATCTTCTGATTCCGCGCTTCTTTTCATTAAATTTTTTACTTCTTCTTTTTTTCTTGCAATTAATTTTTTCAAATAATCTTTCATATTAAACCTCCATACAAATTGAAACATTTTTAATTTTTTTCTTTGGCTAACGCCAGTAAATCAGTGTCCACCGATTGTTCTCGCTTTTGCCTTTCAGTCTCCACCAATCGGCGCGCAGTCTCCACCGCGCTTTTCCCACGAGCATTTATTTCAGTGTCTATGTAAGCCGGCATTGTTACCGCGCTCACTTCAACTACTGTGCTGATTTTGTAGATATGTCTTAATGGCAAGTCTTTGTCCAAATCCTCCCATCTTTCTTCGTTGACACCGAAAAGGAAAGACATACCCGTAATATCTCCACGCTGTACTGCACTGTACAAACTGCGAGCTTCCAAGTTATTTTCAGTATCTAAATCCACTCTGATATTTAGCCCATTATCTCCAACGGTCAACTTCATAGTAGAATTTTCTGTATTTTTTCTACTGCGCGCCAACGGAATTCCGTCTAACTTGTGATTTACTAAAAACCTTACATCTGTCAGATCCGCTTTATCCAAAGCGCCTTTGTGAATAACTTCTCTGAAACAACCGGCTATAACGGTTTTTTTTCATAAACAATAGGAACACCGGTTATGATGTTTCCGTGTTTTTCGTCTTGTTCCGCGCGTACTTCAAAACTATACTTGCGTGTTTCCAGTTCCTTCATTATCTTTTCCTCCTTTCTGCTTTTGATTTTGCAGTTGATATTGATTTGCTATTTCTACATCAACGTAGTTAAGTGATTGTTTTCTTACTCCTGCCAGTTCAGGCAAAGGACGTAAACCAAACGCAATGCGCTTTTCATTTTTCGTACAGCGAACCGCTGTCCCCAGCACCCGCACCATTTCAAGTTTTTGCGATACCGACATAAACATGAGTTCTTTGCTGTAAAACGCTATTTTGTTTCCGTAGTTTTTTGATTTCCAAATAACGCTTTTGTAAATGCCTGTGATATAGAAATGATTAATGGCTCCAATGTTTTTGGTAAAACGCTTCGTATTGGTCTTTTGTATAATCGCCGGTTAAAATCGGAAGAGACACGCCGAACTGCCTTAAAATTTTTGGAATCTATAAATTTGAGTGTGTCGTCGTCTACGAGTTTTATATCTCGTTTAATCGGTACATACTCACCTTTTTATATCCATTGGCAAAATTCCGCTTTCGCCCTTTTTTAGTTTTGATTCAAGTTCTTTGACATTCTTTTCCGTTTTGTCGGAATCCATTAAGGTGTTATACTTTACAACCGCATTTACACTAAAGCTGGATTTCATCGCTTTTGCTACACCTTGCAGCAAAGTATTATTTAGTTCCAATGTTTTTTAAAAGTGCATCATTGTCCGGTTGTCCGGATTCGTTACCACCCATAAACTCGTTAACTGAATATTTGTATCGAATGTGAATTACATTTTTATACGGAATTGTTGTTTCATATCCATTTTCAAACGTCATTTTGACATAAAAAAATGCCGCTTACGTCTTGTAGAAAATTTACATCGCAGCGGCTTGACAGGATATAGCCCTGTCAGCTTTTTTTTTTTCGTATGTAGGGATAATAAAACAGTTGTAATTTAACATTGTTAACCACATAATTTTTTCGATAAATTCACTGGTTGTCATTAACTCGTTTGGGTTCTGTAACACTCTTTGAATCTCGCTGACAACCGGTGTAATATCATGTTCAACTTCTCGTATGTGTTGAGGATTTAACTTTTTCATTTCCAGTACAATACAATTTACAGCTTGCTGTACTACGTCACTAGCATAAATATTTGTTCCAAATTGCGCAAACACTGGAATGCTTCCATTTAACATTTGAGCATACTTATGTTCTTTTGATTTTTTCTTGAATATATCTAAAAACCCCGTCTTAATCACCTCAACTTTCTTAAAAAGAACAGAGCGATAACGCCGATACATTTCATACAAGATGATTAGCGTAACCGCTCCGTCAATTCTTCTGTTTTGTTGGTTATTGATTTTAACCGCCATCACGTTACCAAAGTTGTCAATTTCCATAGAAGCATTACCCAAGCACCATTGGTCTATTGGGTTTTCCTGATAATTGATAAGTTGCCCTTTTAAATCCGCTTCCACTAATTTCATCGGATTAGATAAGGTAAGTTTATTTTGATAAACCATTTCGAATTCAAATCCGTATTCTTCCATGCGGTTTAAAAAGTCTTTTGCAAACTTCTGATCGTAACCGGTTGTAATTGTGCGTATTCCGTATGTCTCATAAAGTTTATAGAACCAGTCCGCAACCATTGATAGGTCAATTTCGTTGCCTTTACAAATGGTAAGCCACCCTCTTTTGCCCACTCTGCGTATTTCGCTCCTGATTCTCTATCACTGGACAACTCTAACTTACTTTCAGGTATAAAATACATAGTGTAAATATATTTTGTTGGATCATCTTTTTTCATAAGCAATACTTTTTTGCGCATGTTAAGTCTGTAGTTTCTGATAAGTCCACTGCTCCCAGAGCAAAACAATCTCTGAATTCCTCTATATCGTATACGGCAGAATATTTATAATCTTCTTCCATAAGCCATGCTTCGGAGTTGGATTGCTTTAAAGTTAAAATCTTTCGATAGTACAAACATCCTATCCGCTTTGCTTTTACGTGCTAAGTCTACCTGTTCTTCTAGGTAGTCCCACTTCTTTACGATACCGAGTGTTGGATTTGATTTTACCCACGTACTTTTATCCTGCCAGATTTCTTGTTCGCTGTCTTGCGTATACAGCCAAGGTAATGTCCTTTCCGCGCTGATACCGTCATCTTCTCCGTTTATGATTTTTCTACAGTCAACAAGCAGATGGTCTAGTACACCGTCATTAACAAAACCTTCCGTTGTGATAATAAAAAGTTTTGGGTTATCTTTTAAAGACTGACTTTGTTCTATAGACTTCAAAATAATATTTTTCATCATTTCGTGAACTTCATCTAAAATGGCAAAATCAATATTTCTTCCCTCTTTATTTCTAGTTCTGTCTGATAGTTTGAAAATTTTAGAGTTATTTACTTTGTTTCTGATACACTGCTGATTTCTCCATGTATCTTGCTGTTTTGGATCTATCATTAAACGCATGGTATCAATGGCATCATACAAAATATTTGCTTGCATATCATCATTAGAGCTGCATACAATGTCCGAACCGTCATTTCCGAAAATTAATTCACATAACGCCAATGCGCTGCATGTTTCCGACTTTGTGTTTTTTTGCTATCAACAAAATAATTTTTTTTTAAATCTGTCAAAGTCAGTGTCGGACATTTTAAAGCTGTATGCAACTTCGATTAATGCTTTTTGCCACAACATTAAAATCATAGGTTTTCCGTAAAACGGTGATTTTGTAAGACGAATGCACCCTTCCATAAAATGAATTCTTTTATACGCTTCTGTTGTGTCGTAATAATACCTCGGATTTCCCAGATCATTAATTAACCGGTCAAGCTCCATAGTGAGTTCTTGACCGGCTATAATTCTCCTTTTTTAATTGCAATTCGATACTGTATCAAATATAAATCTTGATTTAAGGCATTAAGCATTACCTTTCATCAACTCTTTCATGTATAACCTTAGTGGGCTTTCTTCGTCTCCGGCATCGCTATTTACAAGAGATAACAATATCTTGATACAGTTATTGTATTGCTGCAAAAATTCTTTGTATTGCTTTCCTGCCGCTGTTGCTTTTTGCTGTGCTTTGTTTGCCGGATTGATATTGATAAATGGGTATTTTTTAATTCTGCAAGCTGCTCTTCCAAAAACACAACATCATCAATCATAGGAAACACAATTTGTTTTGCGGATTCGTCCAGTTCTGAAAATACTTTTTGTAACTCTTCTTTTCTGTTTATTACTATCACCAACTTTTACACTTTGGAAAAACGATTTCTAAAAATCTCAAAAATCGCTTTCTGCGGCATTGTAGATCACCCTTTCCAGTCCCTCACAGCGCTTAATTTTTCATTCCGTGGGGGAGGGCTGAAATTTATTCCACCAATCTTCTATATATTGTTGATACTCTTTTGGTCTGTCTCTTGCACGGTTTAAACACGTTTCCTTGTCTGTATCTATAAAAAATACTTTTGGCTCCAAGAGCTGTTTCCAATCTCATTCTTTCCATTAACAAAGGATAACCGCCAATCACCCAAGCAGTAAACCATTTTCCGCGCCTGCACTTTATCATGTCCAGTATGCAATCTCTGACCCCGAAAGCATTTTCTCTTATCCGCTCCGGTTTAATATATCTTTCGTTCGCTGTAATACATTCGTAGATATTGTCCATATCTAAAATGATATCGTTCTCTCCTGCGCTTTCTCTTACAAACGTTGTCTTTCCGCTACAAGGAGAACCATAAACAATATACACTTCTTGTGTTGGTGCCGGCTTTCTGTGTGCATTTCCATATCCAAACCTTTTATGCGCTTTATTGTGGCACTTAAAGTGTATCAACTCTACATTATCGGGATTCAAAGAAATGCTGTAGTCGTTAACATTTTCTAAGGTAAGCTCTTCTATGTGGTGTCCGATGCAGTCGTACTTCTTTATGATAAACTCGCCACAATGAGCGCAAATAATATCACCTTTTATTATTAGAGCGTTCTTGTTTTAATAAATCTATAAACTTTTCCCATTGCTTCGATTTATAGAATTCTTCTAAACTTTTCCACATATTACCCACTTACCCCCTTCACCGCGTTTTAGCACTACAGGTATCCACTTGCCTTTATACCCGTATTTTACTTTTACAGGTATCCACTTCCCGTTGTATCCGTACTGATATTTTCTTACTTCGCTTACTTCCAGTATTCCGCTTTCTTTATATGCAGAGTACATACCAAATGAATTCATTGCCCTTTGCTCTGTATATAAACTTCGATCTAGCTTTCGGTTTTCCGTTATACCCAAATACCGTATAGTCTTTTGGTTTTTGAGTACTAGAACCATTCGTTGACGGATTTTGTATTTGTTGTATTTGCTTGTATCCACTCCAAAATACACCATCAAAATAGTTTGCTTCTATTTCCAACCTGCTTAAAGATCCGCTATTTGCACTTGTGCCATACCAAGATAACAACGCATTTCCGCTTTGGCTGATAATCGCTTTATCAAGAGCGAGTGCAGGAGCAGTAGGAGAAAATGCTTTTCTGAAAGAACCGGTATAAAAGTTTGTATCTGAATACGTTCCGCTTACCGTTCCCAGCGCAACAACTCCAAATTTATAATATTTTCCCTCTTGACCGCCCGACCAATCTATTTGCCCATACGTTTCAGAAGTATATACTTTTTGTATAAATTTTCGTTCCGACCAGTTGTTATTATCTGAAGATTCCAAATACCAAACTTCATACTCTTTGATACCGTTATTTAAACCGTGTTGAAATCCGCTCCATGAAATAGCTGTATTTGAAAAGTATCCATCTACGCTTGTTGCGGATACAGAACCAGAAACAGGATTTGTATACTCTGCTTCGTAACTTAAAAAGATAATCAAACCCCGTTCCGCTTCCTGCTTGACTGGATAAATTAAAATTAAAACTTAAAGCACTGGCGTTATATGTGCCTGTGTCAAAATTCTCTACAGAGAAAGAACCCCACTTTTCACCCCACTGCCATTGATTGATCGGCTGTACTGTGATACTGTGTCCGTTCCACGGATTTTCACCAGCTAGTTTAAATCCCCAGTTTAATATGACATCGTAACCCCATCTATCGTAACCACTTAATGCCAGTAACCTGTAACTAAAGTAGGCGAAAACTCTTGTACCTTCACGGCGGTAACTATCCAGATAAATTTCAACTGTTGGTTTTGGGTTATTTCCAACTTGTATCGTTCCTAAATATTGAGACATTTTTATTCTCCATCTTCACTTGGAATTAAAAGTAGAGCACCTTCTATAACTGCTTCCGGTTCTGTTTCAGAAAATATAATCTTATTATTTAGTTGCTGGATAATCATATTTTCTGTCTCTGTTTTTTGTATACCCTTCTCTTAAGCCTTTATTTTCTCCTACCACGTAATTTTTTGTATCCGGCATACCTTTCACCTACCAATTGTTTTTTTTTGTCCTGTTCTTTTTTGTATCTTAATTCTTCCCTTTTTAGCTCTAGTAGCTGCGGGTCGTTTGCCCAATTTTTCTTTATCGTAGTTTTTGAGAGCCAAATTTAATGCAGCTACATCAGGTGGGATATAAATTTCCTCTTCGTATATTTCAACCTCTTCACGTTCGCAACGCTTCCCACTATCGTCATAATATACACTTTTTGCACTTCATGCCTTTTTTAACCGTTGTCTTTATCCCAAGTGCCTTTTGGATCAAAGCACCTCTTAGCTCTATCACTAAACTTTTGCGCCCGTCATCAATAGCACTTGCCAGCTCTTGGTGTTCATCTTTATATTTGTACAGAGTGCTTTCCGCTATCCCCAAGTTTCCGGCTATTTGTTTTCCGGTAGCTCCGCTTTGCGACCACTTTTTTTATTTCTTCTAATTTCGGCTTGATTATAGTGTCATACTTTGTGGTTCTTCCTTTCTGCTTCATTTTTTTCGCTCCATTTCTTTTGCAATAAAATAGGGACACCGAATCACCGGTGCCCCTATTCGCTTTGCTCATAATATTAATATAGCATAAAAATATGTCCCTTTGGTTATCCTTTTTTTCTATCCAGTAGATAAAAAAACTTCCTTCTGGCTCTATAAAACTTCTTTCTACTGGCAGGCACTTTCAAAAATTCATATTTTACGCCTTCGGTAACACTTTTAATAACGTATTGATAAATTTCAGGATCGGCAGCAACGGCGCACTGCTCTATTGCTTCGATATCTTTTTCCAGTTTCATGGCGTTTTCTGCCTGTCTGGCTACTACATCACTTGTGCATCCTCCTTTTTGGGGTATCTGATAAACCGGGGAACCGATACTATAGCAATCTTTGAGCCGCTCTTTCTTTTCTTTATACTGCTGGCAAAAGTAGTACAGCTCCCTATATCGCTCTTTTGATATATCGTACTTACTTAGTGAAATGTCTCTTTTTACTCGGCACTATACTACCTTCTTCCTATCTTTATTATCCTATCTTCCTTTATAGTAACATTTTCCGTTTCTCCATGCTGCACAATCATCTTTTATACACACTCTCATATTATCTATATAAATATTTTGCGATATTACTTCCTTCACCAAACCATCGGAGTTGTACACCGTGCTTGTATGAGTATAATCTATAACCGTTTTCATATATGGGCATTTCATGATTTTCTCCACGTTTTGTAACTTTTGTCTTTTTTTTTATTCTTACTTTTCTTCCCCTCTAGCAAATCACTTATATACAAAATCACACAAAAGATTAACGTGCTACCATACAAAATCATCAGGATTAAAAAGAACCCACCAATACTGTAAAAACACAATAAAAGGTATATGTAAAGCAAGGGTTATTGTTGCTACTAGGCAGAAAAAGAGAAATTATAATACTTAATATTAAAAATATATTGTTATTTTTCAATATCTTGCACCAGTCTTTCCAGAAAAAACCTATCTATCTTTTCTTTATCTGTCCGTATTTCAGTATCGCAATTTCTACATGTCATAATCACATATGTGTTGAAACCATCGGAGCCTATCTCTCTGATGTTGTAACCTCGGTGTCCGCATATAGGGCACTTTGGGGTTTCTCTATACTCTTCTTCTGTTTTTTTTCATCGTAACCAACTCTTGCACAAACTCTTTTAAAGCGCGTTCAAGTTCATCCGCTGTTATACCTCCGAAGTCATCTTGATTGGTCTCTACATATCTATTATTCCACACCTTCGCTGCTTCTTCTTTTTGCGCAGTAATCAACAGATTCGTCTACCCACTTTGTAGCAAGACCACATTTGCTGCACTTTGCTCTTACTTGCCTTGTATCAGCCTCAAATGTGTACACAAACCTCGCTTCCCCGCCACAGCAGGGACATTCTTTTAATTTAATTTTTTCCATTTTGTTCACCTTCTTTTTTCATCAACCTAACCATGCGTGCAATAGCTTCCGCATCATTTTTCTGTACTCCTTGGCTCATAAGCAGCTTTATAAATCTTTTTCTAGTCATTTTATACCTCTCAATATTCACATTAAGACCACAAATGATTATAATGCTCTGCGAAACTTTTCAATCCTATTTCGATTGCTTTTTCATCCGAATCACTAAGGGTAATCGAATTTTCGCAATCATACATAATTTGAAACGCTCTAATCATTTTATCCAGTTCCGCTTGCCAATTTTCAATGGAACCTAGGTATGACGGATAACCTATTACTGTATCTCTAAATCCCTTTAACCGTGGAAGTATAAAAAGCGGTTAAAGTAATATCTAGATTAAAAAGCTCTCCTGCTAAATATTTTTCATTTCTTTTCATTCTTTTTTTAGAGCTCGTTTCCATTCATTCATATTATTCCTCCTGCATCAACGCTCCGCAATTGGGGCAGTATCTTGATTTTGTCGTAATGCCTTTGTTGCCTACGGTGTACTTGCCGCAAGCAGAACACGCAAATACAAAGGTCAGATTTCCCCAAATATTTTTTTGCGATACGTTTTAATCCATTTTCCACACGTTACTAAATCTCTTTTTGTCTCCACTTCTATTCCTCCGGCAAGCTAGGTAATGGCATCCAGTGGGTGAGTTTTGTAAAAACCATCCATTGACGTGTAAAAACTCTCCATCTGAAAAGTGAGCTATGTCCACAAGTTTTCCCCACCGTCTTTAAAGTACAAAACAACAAGACAATCGGTTGCTGTATCCGGCAGCCTATCTTTTACACTTATCCAACTCATTTTCGTAGTGCTCCTTTATCCGTCTAAATACATCGTCCGCTGTGAGCCAACCCGCCACACTGTCCCGTTCTGCTTCCTCTGGCGTTAAAGTCCCATAATTTCCAGCTTATCCGCTTCTCTTCCATAAGAACCGATGCCCTCAACAACTGAAATGACACGGCTTCCATCAAGTTTATACTTATTCGGATACTCCAAATGGTAGGAAATAAAATTTGATTCCGGATAACTTGTACATGTAAAGTCAAAAGGAATTTTTTCTTTTTCAAGCATCTGCTTTAACTTGAAGATTTCTTTATATTTACTCTCTATAAAATATATTGCCATATCACTCACCGTCCAACTCAGCTTGTATAAAAATATCATCTTCTCTGTCTTGCACTAAAGAATTTACTTCCACATCTGACAGTTTTTTTGAACAAATCTAGCCAAAATGTCGATAATGTAAATATTTTTGACATTTCCGCTTTTTATACGCTCTAAAACCTCATCAAATGAAATAATTTTCGCTTTCATTTTTTATTCACCGTCCTCTGGTAATGCTTCAATTTGATAGTAATATACGATTTGTTCATCAATGCATCTACGGTCACAGCAGTACCCTTCACATAAAACTTTATTTTCATTAAATTTTATAATTTGTACAATCTGTCCTATAGGAAAATTATTCGTATCATTATTAATAACTCTTACAAACTGTCCAATTTTGAATTTTTGCTCTTTTTCAGTCACGCGCTCCAGTGCGAGCTTTGCGCCAATAGCAAAATCGAATGTATCTTCGGGGGAACACTTGGATTTAGCGGTTTTAAGCAGCTTCGTTCCTTCGTACATTTTTGCAGTTGTTGTTTTGCTGTCTGTGGTGATGACGATTTTTGGAAGGCTGGTAGCTAGTCCCGAAAACATTTCATCTGTCCAACTCCACTTTCCATCATCTTCTTTTATGTAATATTTTTCACTATCTGTACAAGAAGAAATTGTTACTTCTTTACCTTTGAATTTAAGCATTTCCTGTTCTACTGAATCAAATTCAGTCGTATTACTCATAAAATATATTTTTCCCACTTTCAAGTTATCCTTCACTCTTACTTTGTCACCGATTTTGTACTTCATATCTTTACTCTCCTATCTTCATTCTTTTTTTATAGTCCTGTCCTGTTGAAAAAAATCAAATCGCGCTTTAACTATAGGCTGCTCATAAGCTTCCGATAGTGATAAATTGTGATTTTAGCAAATTTTAGCAAATACTTTCCTGCGGGATTCAGCAATTCGGAGCTTTCCATATTTTCAAAGTCTTTATACATCATGCTTGATTGAATCCCTGTATTATTTTGGTACTTTCCGCTGCTGTACAAGTCATAGTCGCCTTTTATGGTGTGATAATAGATTTGGCATACTTCAATATCAGGATAAATAATCAGTGGATGAATACAATAAATTTCCAATGTCCAGTAACCTGTAAAGCCAATATCTCCGAAACCGGCGGTTACATGAATACACAATCCTAAACGGCCTGTAGAAGAACGTCCTTCCAGCATAGGGACATATTTACTGGTAGTCGTAAATTCTTTTGTTCTTCCCAAATACAGCTTATTTGGTTCCAGTAATAATCCTTCTTCCGGAATCACTAATTTTTGGTCGGATTAAGCTTTTTCATATCTAGTATATTATCTTCATATACTAGTAACTCGTTATGCAGCGTTAAGTTATAGCTGTTTGGGTTTATTTGACTAGGATTAAAAAGGATTTATCACGATATTTCCATTTTTACTTCTCTTTCTATTTCTTTGCCTGATAAAATCATTTTACAGCCCTCTTTTTACTCCGAAGTGTCTTTTTAGTGCTAAGTAACTTAAAATTTCCTTTTGAACTTGCTCTCTGGTATAGCATACAGCAGTACGATGTCCCATTTTCGATAAAGAAAACAGCCAATACTCTTGATTTTTAGTAGGCTTATTTTTTCCAACTTTCAATTCTATGTATAAACCGCAGTATTGACCTTTAGGTATAGGCAGACATATATCTGGCACACCGGACTTTAAGCCTTCTCTTTTTTAACTTCGCTCCGTAGTATATGCTTCGTTTTCCTTCGTTAGGTATATGGTATAACAGGTAAAGTTCGGGGTATTTCCCGGTCATAAGCTGTGCCCACTCAAAATTTGTATTTGTAGCTGACTTTCTGTTAAAGGTTGCATTTGTTTCATTTGTTTTTCCTCCGCATTACAATCTCTATATACCAATATCCGTTATAATCATTAAAAGTAGGCACGCACTTTAAAAATTGATACCCTTTTGTATCTTTTTTTCAAAATATTCCTTATCTTCTACATACTGTGTAGCCATTTTTCTAACTCCTTGTTTTCCTATCCTTCCGTCTTTCGGTGGCGGAATATATGGTTCTTGTAAATTTTTACTTTGCGCCCAACGTTTTTTCCTTGCGGCTCCTTTGTCATATATCGCGCTATCGCTTCACATCCATATTCGTTGGGTTGTAGCCTGTCCGCATTTGTGAAATCTCCGTACTTCCACATCTTTTCTGCGGTGTCTCGATCCATCTTGGACATAATCATGTGAAAATGCCAGCGCATAACCCCGGTTTTTTTACTAACCTTGCATTCGATAACATAAATATATTTTAATTCTGGTAAATTGTTCCTTTTTCTATATGTTTTAATTCTTCTGATGTAGTTTACTATATCCCGTCTCGCTTCTTGCTCGGTTGAGGGCATCTCACTATCTCTATACGTGGGATGTATCACAATATCTCCCTCACCAAAATTAGCGTTAATCAATCTTGTTAATTTTTTCGTGCATTTTTGTCATTGAGATTCTTTTGCTCTTTTTGTAGATAGCTTTTTTTTTTTGCTCGCCTCGGAATCTCTCTTCCACTTTTTATATACAGGATATAGCTCTACTTCTAAAATTTTACCAGAGTAAATTTTTTTCTCTCTATACATACCATCACCATACCGTTGATAAGATAATATCCAATACAAGGACGGAAAAACTCCGTTTGGAGCTTCTTTTTTATTGACTGTGCCGGTATGATATGATATAATATTTATGTTATTTATTGCGTAGGCTTTCAGTCTTACGTAAAGCGGTATATCTTAGCGTAAACTAAGGTGTACCGCCTTTTTTTTACTTTTGTTTCCGTCTCTTTTTGTATCAATTGCTCTATGTAGTGCTCAAATTCAAATCTTTCTTTTATCGGAAGGTATCATCTTAATACCTTTCCACTTTTATATCGGTCATACAAAACCCTGATTACAGGGTGATTGACATTAATTTTGTAACCGTATTTATTTTCCGGTGCATAAATCGGTTCTTTTCTGTTGGTTTAATTTCCATATCACTCACCTGTTGTAGGGTCTCTATTATGCTTTTACACACCAGTTTTTCCAGCTCTTTTCTGATTTTACAGTCCAATGTCTGAATATATACTGTCCACGCTTCTAAAGGGTTTTTGGGTTTCCAGTATGATTTTTTTCGTCATTTATCACACGAATAATGTTTTCTTTCTTATCTGTTCTGATTTCTACCCTCTGCACTTAAAGTTGTCCATGCTATATGTCTGCGCTTTCTCTTATCTGGAAAAAACTTTACGCCTTTGTAAGTGAAAGATGTTTCAAGAAAGCTAAAATTTGCATATTTTACAGGGGTAGAAAAATAACTTGTTGTAATGCTGTTGCCAGTTCTTCTATACCTCTAAAATTTGTATACCTCTCCGGAACTCTTGACAAAGTTCTATCTCCCCAGAATTTTTCTAACTCTTTGTATTTATGGTAAATGCTTACCAGCTCATCTATATAATCAATTTTTATTTTGTGTATCGTCCGCGAACGCAGGGTGATTTTAATTTTCATATCCTTCACACTCAAAAACGCTTTAATATCGAAAGGTTTTTCATCTTCCCATCTGATATGTTGAAAATCGGTTTCTTCGTTAAAGCAAGGCAAGTCGATAAAAATCTAACCAAATTCCATCAGAGTTCCACGCATACTCTTCTTTATACGGTGGTAAATCGTAACCGCACAGAGTTAAATCCATATCCCTTGCTATATATCTAACTCCCAGTGTATATAGTGCTTTTTAAAATCTCTTTTTTTCTTTTTTGAGAAAAATACGACACTTTTATAATCAAATCCGGACTTGATAAAATCGTTACAAACCTTTCATTACTGATAACATCGTTATTTTTTTGTGAAAATGCCATAATCTTTGTCTATGTAGTAAACGGTATCACTTCCTGCAATTTTAAATTCATATCCGGGATATAGCCCTACTAAAGCTAAAGCTTCCAATATTTTTGATTTACTCATTTTCTATTCTCCTTTATACTTCATTTCCCCAGCAGTCCCAGCCTTCCGCTTGCTGGCGAGCAAATAGCTCTATTTTGGGTAAATCTCCCATTAACTCAACAATTTTATCCCTTACAATGTCAGGTTTTTATTGTGGGCACGAATTTTAGATTCAATAATTTGTGACAAACTTCTCGTTAAAAACGTTGGCTTTTACCCCTTATCCCGATTAGACACAACTCCGAATTCCCTCTTGTATAATGTCCGAGTCCAAGATGGATTTTTCCGTTTTTCGTTCTTTTTTTTATCCAACAAAAACCACAAGTTTTATATGTAACCCCCACGCTTCCATGACCTGAAAAGCTTTATCTAGCATTGGCATTGTTATCCACATGAAAAGAATCGAATTTTCTTTTGCTATATTTTTTAATCGGAAGAGCTTTTATGTCACTTAAGTCCATAGTGTCATAAAACTGGCAGCTCCTCTGATTTCCCCGTGAACCCTTTTCATTTTCATTTTATCTCGATACATCCAAGGTGGATCGGCATAGATAATGCTGTATTTTCTATCAGTATTAAAATATCCACGACCATTGACACACATCACCTTCCCTTGCTATAATAAATATAGTTTTTATTTCTATTGCCCTTAGTAGGAGTTGCCGCTCCTCTGGGGCTTTTTTCTTTTTTCTTAAAAGATGATGGACTACTGCCAGCATAGCTATCCCTGCGATACACACGGCTTGTCCTATAAAGAAGCCTGCTGCATCTAGTCTGTCTTGCTCAAAGCTCCCGACTACACCAAGGGCTGATATAGTCAAGGCGAAAGTTAATGCAATAGTTGTCCAATCAAAAATTTTTCTTGCCACTTTATTCACTCCTTTGCTTGTCCTGCTACCAAAAGGGGCATATCCCCTTTATATGCTCTCAAAATTGCATTGGTTCACACCTTTTTGTATGCGCTCCATCAACCTTTTTGATAGCTCTTCCATCTCTTCTTTGCTGACAAGATAGTGACACTTGCCGTTTTCGTCTACTTCCAAATATGTAATTTTTTATTTCCTACCATAACGGACACCTTTCCGGTTAACGGCTTACTTCTTGCCATACGATCACCCCTTGTATATGTATTCTTATTACAGTTTGTCTAAAAACTGTTTTTATATTTATCTACCCATTACCGACAGCAAAAAAGCATTTGATTGATTAATTTCGTTTGTGTGGAATTGTTATTTGGAGAAAATATGATTGTGTATATGCGTTCCGTATCAAAAATAAAAGGAGATATCTAAGAAAGAGTGTAATATGACGTTTGCTCTTTGCTGCCGGTAATGGGTAGATCGTGAAATTATAATATAATTTGTTTGTATCGTACTTGTTCTTTTGCTAAATCTAAAATTACCGTTATAATTTCTGTTGTTTGCATTTCTTCTGGAAAGTGTTTTTTGAACACCTGAAAATTTTGTCAATGTACGGTTTTTATGTACTCGTTCGGCACAATAGTTCCGCTTCCTGCCATTTGAATTCCTCCCATTGCTGTTCCTCCTTTCTTTTATTTGCCCTCTCTCCCCATATAGTGGTAAAATTCACTTGGAAGGGAGGTGATTAAAGTTAATATCGTTAAAATATCAAATAAATTCCTTTCTTTTTATGGTGAAGGAATTTAAAGAAAATCAAAGAGATTGCTTTGATTTTGATTTTTTAAATCTCATTTTCCTAATATTGAGGATAAAATTATCACTGCTGCATTATGCCGCCTATCTTCTGATTCCTTGGTAGCTGTAAAATTTTACAATAACAAACCTCAAATTATATTTTTAGACGTTCAAGGAATTCAAGAGATAGAAGAAAACAGCTTGTGGAAAAAAGGTTATAAAGTTATAAAGAAATCAAAGAGTTACTCCGCTAACTCCCAGTCATCAGCTATTAAATCTTCCGCGTAAGGATTCCACCTTACTGCGGATTTTTTTAAATTTCCGTTTTCATCTTTTAAAAACCAATGCAACAATTTGTTGTATCTGTCGGCAATATATATACCGGAAACAGATTCCCGTTTCTGGTGATACATTTATTTTCTTTGATAGAAAGTTTTACAGCTTCGTTTATTGTCATTGCAATCTCCTTTTTTAACTTTACAAATTGTAAAAATGTTACTACTTCAATAATTACAAACTCACTTCGGATAACTTCTCACATAAATCGCAATACATTTTACATTGCAGATCAATAAAGGTGTTAACAACACTTTTAATTGGTCTGTTTTTTCTTTCGTTATATCTTTCGCTACTCCATATCGCATTTCAGAGGATTCTAACTGGTTTTCTACAATAGAATTGTATAAATCTAAATAAGCATTACTAATATTGCGCAAAAGCACCTCGAAGTATATTTTTCATTAAATTGGAAGTCTAAACCCTCGCTTTTATTTACCTTCATGCTTTCACCTCCTTTATGCGGGTTTTTGGGACAAGTATACATTATATTGTATTCTATTGATTTATCAATCAATATATAGTATAATTTGTAATAGTTGAAAATAAATTCTAACTTTATTTCTGGAAAGAAGGTATTCTGTATAATAAAAGCTTCATCTAATGTGAATGGGTGTACTCCTTGTAATTTATGACAAAAGGTTCTTTGGTGCTATTCCTATAGATTCTGCTATTTGTTTTTGAGAATATCTCTTTTCTGAAATTAAAAATTTCAAGTTTGGATACTTTGTCTTTTGCTGAAATCGCCACTTTATCACCTCATTTTTTATTTGAAAGGAAATATTTAATATGACCGAGTTGACATTTTCTAATAAAACCGTTAACAGCACCTTTGACCGTTCTATCGCTGATTCAAATTACACATTAAAAAGCCTATGTTATGTCCTCTGTAACGCTTATCAAGATTCTTCTAAAGTAAGCAGTCAACTTTTTACCCCAGCCAAGACCACATTCAATTTGGTTCCGTTTGCTACAAATGTAGTCATTGCAAAAAAAATCAGTACCTAGTGATCTATGAAATTAATCACGAAAAAGATTGCTGATTTTGGTGCTTATTACCCACAAGTAAGCATTAAATATGAAAATGAAACAATTGCAGCAGTTTCTCCGAGATTTATTGATATGTATAATCAAGCCTTAACAAGCGAATCCCTCGGCAATATCGAGCTTGCCGCTGTTGGATTTCGTCAAGCGTTAGAGTGCTTAGTAAAAAGACTTTGCCATTATCGAACTAAAAAAGAGATCGTGATGAAGTGATCGGCAAAACGCTGTACTCGGCAATAGGGGGACTACTTTGAAGAAACATCTTTCGTTTCATCCGCTGATGTTGTTAGAATTTTTAGGAAATGATTACGCGCATTACGATCGCAAATATCCCCAATTGATTTTTGAAATACTAAAGAGATATATGTTAATTTTCATAAATTTAGTGGAAACAAAACTGCTTATTTCTCATCCTCCTGTGCAAAGATAGGATCGTTTTTCTGCTAATTTTTTTCCGTTTAAATCCCAATATTCTGTTATTATCCGTGAGGGTTGCTCTTTTGTTCCGGCTCCCCTTGCGGTTTTTGTTTCTATTACGCAGATTACCTTTGCAGAATCAACTCCGCGTGGATAAAGTGTGTTGTTCATGCTTTCATCTCCTTTATGCGGGTTTTTGTTTGTTATTTTCCATCGCTACATAAGAATCCACGCGACCGGATATATAAAGCAATTCTTCTTTTGGTAATTCTTTTTCAACTTTTCGGCAATCTCTTGTAAATCCATTACTTTTTTCATATCTACACCATGAAGTTTTTTCACTTTTATCACCTCACAAAATATTTACTATGCGACTATTATATATCGCAAAGAGAGTATTGTCAACTATTTATTTATTATTTTTCTTTACATTGCGAGTTTTTTATGGTAATATATTCCTGAAAGGTGGTTGAAGTTATTTGAAAGACCGCATAAAAAACTATTAGGAAAAATCTCGGATTAACTCAATCTGAATTTGGGGCTAAAGTAGGAGTTAAAGGAAATACTATAACAGGCTATGAAACCGGAATACGCTCTCCGTCTGATGCTGTTATTTTTTCGATTTGTCGAGAATTTAATGTGAATGAAGATTGGCTACGTAGTGGGATAGGGGAAATGTTTATCCCTTTACCAGATGATGAAGGGTTAAATCTTATTTTAATGGAAATACAAGAATCGGACGATGTATTAATAAAAAGCTATTTTACGTTCATATTGGCTTCTGTCCGATGATAAAAAAAAAAGAGTTATAAGGGAATTGGTTGAAAATATATCCTCTCAAGTAAAAAAAGAAAAAAGCAGGGCGTTAATGCCCTGCTTCTGAATTATTTGTTTTGACGATGTAAAACTTTCTCAAGATTACTTGCAACTAATAATAATTTTTTGAGAAAATCTAAACTATTGCGATTGATGATATTTTCCAGCATTCTTTTTGTAAATCTCTTTTTCTTTCATTCCTAATCATCTCCATTTTACTTCTATGTATTTTCTATAAAAATGATAACAATTTATGATTAGGTTTTTACAAAAAGTTGCATTTTTTACAGATGTTATGTAAAAAATAACCGCCCACTACTGCCATAGTGAACGGTTTGGATGGAGCCATGTGTCATTTAACCCCCAACATTATTATACTAAATTGGCGATATTTGTCAATTAATAAAGAATGAAAAGGGGAAAATTATGAAAAAGATTATCAGTTTAGCTTTAGCGGCAATGTTATGTGCCGCTGTTTTTGTTGGGTGTGGTAGTGGTGAAAACAATACCACAAGTTCTTTAGAAAGCGTAACTTCCAAATCTTCCGTTTCGATAGAAACGGAAACTAAAGCATATTCTTTTAATGATTTTGAAATTCAAGTGCCTAAATCATGGACAGAAAAAAAAAAAACGGTCATACTTATTTTTATTCTTCTGTTAACAGTGATTTTTTACAAGTATCAATAATGGATGATATGGAAGATTCGATACTTTTTGGAAGAAAACCAAGAATTGGTGATTGAAGGAATTAAAGAATCGATGGACGATTGCACCATACTTTCAAAATCTATCCAAAAAATGGAGATTTTGAAGGTTTTAGGTACTCTTATACGGGAAAATTACCGGGCGTAGGAGATACTTTTATATTACATCGATTGTTTTTCTATCAGCTATAATAACAGGTTTATCCAAATCTTATATGTAAGTATATCTGACCAACGAGAACAAATTTCTAATTATTTTCCTAACATATTATCAAGTCTCAAAAAAATAGAGACAACTTCTTCTCCTGAGACTAACAATTCTGCTATACCTTCTGAAAATATCTTCATCTTCAACTTCCACAGCATCATCTACACCAAAAACACCTACAGTTACCACAAGTCAAAAAAATGCTTTTAAGAAGTGCAAAACAATATCTTGATGTTATGCCTTTTTTTTTCATACACAGGTTTAATTAAACAATTAGAATATGAAAAATATAGTCATGAAGATGCTGTTTATGCAGCAGATAACTGCGGTGCGGATTGGAACGAACAAGCTGCAAAAGCTGCAAAAAATTATTTAGATGTAATGTCATTTTCGTCAAGGATTAATAGAACAACTTGAGTACGAAGGCTATACGCATGAGCAAGCTGTATTCGGTGTAAACTCGGTCGGCTTATAATTTTATCACAACCATTTCCAAAACAAAAAATAGTTAAAATCCCCATCCGCTCCCAAAAGAGCAGAAAAGGGATTTTTTCTTAAAACTTTTGAAAAATATTCTTGAAAATCTCTTGACAATATATGATATATCATATATAATATAAATATAGGATATATCATATATTAAAAATGATACGAAATATAAATTAAGGAGAAACACAATGCTGGATATAGAAAATCTCCGTAAACTTGCAAAAAAATGATAACAAAAGTATTTGTAGTTCAACACGCAATGCAACGTTTCAGAGAACGTGGAATAAAATACAGTGACGTTATAAACTGCATTATAGTTGGAGAGATTATAGAGCAGTATCAAATGATTACCCTACTCCAAGCTGCCTTATTTTTTAGGTATTGACCGTTTAAAAAAAATTTATGCATGTTGTTTGCGGAACAGACGGTGAATACTTATGGATAATAACCGCATATTATCCTTCTAAAGATAAATGGGAAAAACGATTTTAAGACAAGAAAGGAATAATTTTATGAAATGCTTTTATTGTAAATCAGATATGATTGAATCGGCTACAACTCATGTTGCAGAACTAAAAAATTGTGTAGTAATCATCAAGAATGTTCCGTGTATAAAATGTTCCCAATGCGGAGAAACTTCGTATTCCGTGCAGTTGCGAAAAGAATCGACGAAATTCTTGATGTTTGCGAAAAAATATGACCGAAATTGCGGTTATTAATTACAGCATTTCCGCAGCATAAAGGGGATAAATTTCATGAGTGATTTTAAAAAATTATTTAGATAAACAACTACAGGATAAAGAGTTTAAAGAAGAGCGGGAAAACACTCGAACCTGAATTTTCTGTTATGCAAGCTATGATAGATGCAAAAAAAGCGCAGGTTTAACACAAAAACAACTTTCAGAAAAACCGGCATTACCCAAGCAGATATAAGTAAGCTGAAAGTGGCAACGCCAATCCCTCTTTGCGCACTTTACAAAGACTAGCTTCCGGTATGGGCATGAAAGTTAAAAATTGAGTTTTTCGACCTATCGGACAAAAATTAAACATTTAT
>VOFC01001201.1_pt1 | contig 146000 bp, 164 predicted proteins | sample 5384161 | NCBI WGS metagenome assembly VOFC01 (sample SAMN12384722, study PRJNA508395) | human gut metagenome | isolation source: healthy gut B | host: Homo sapiens | reverse complement strand
GCCGGGCTTGAAGCCGCCCTTTGCCACCTTGCCCTTACGGACTGCCTCCATGATATCGAAGGCCATCTTGGGTTCCAGCCCCTTGCGGAGCAGGTAGAGCATGATGCTGTCACGGCATCCGATGACCTCCGCAATGGTACAGGTACCGCTGCGGATCAGTTCATCGGCGTTGCCGGTCCAGACGTCGGTGCCGTGGGACAGGCCCGAGATCTGGATCAGCTCCGAGAAGTTCCTGGGGCGGGCCTCCACCAGCATTCCGCGGACAAAGTTCGTGCCCATTTCCGGGATGCCGAAGGTGCCGGTCTGGCTGTCGATCTGCTCCGGCGTGACCCCCAGCTCCGCCGGGCTGGTAAGCAGGCTGTACACCTTGGGGTCGTTCATGGGGATGCTGTCGATGGGGATGCCGGTGTACTCCTCAAAATACTTTGTAGAAGGGGGCATATCATGGCCCAGTTCGTCCAGCTTGAGCAGGGTATCGTGCAGGTATTTGAATTCGAAGTGGGTGGTCAGCAGGCCGCCCGCCACGTCATCGGCCGGGTGCTGGATGGGGCAGAAATCGTAGATCTCGTAGGTATCCGGCACAACGACCATGCCGCCCGGGTGCTGGCCCGTGGTGCGCTTGACACCGGTGCAGCCCAGGGTCAGGCGGTTCTCCTCCGCATGGTTGACGGTCTTTCCCCGCTCTTCCAGATATTTCTTGACGTAGCCGTACGCCGTTTTGTCCTGAATACCGGACACGGTCCCGGCCTTGAACACGTTGGCCTTGCCGAACAGCTCCTCGGTATAACGGTGGACGTTGGACTGATACTCGCCCGAGAAGTTCAGGTCGATATCGGGTTCCTTGTCTCCGTAGAAGCCCAGGAAGGTCTCGAAGGGGATGTCGTGGCCGTCCACCAGCATCCGGGTGCCGCAGTTGGGGCAGTTCTTGTCCGGCAGGTCGAAGCCGTCGTCCACGCTGCCGTCGGTGATGAACTCGCTGTGCTTGCACTTGGGGCAGCGGTAGTGGGGCGGCAGGCTGTTGACCTCCGAGATGCCGGAGAAGTGGGCCACGGCCGACGAGCCGACCGAACCACGGCTGCCCACCTGATAGCCGCCCGCGTTGGAGTAAGCCACCAGCTTGACCGCAATGACGTACAGAACGGCGTATCCGTGGCCGCAGATGGAGTCCAGCTCCTTCTGCAGCCGCTTTTCCACCAGCTCAGGCAGCGGGTCGCCGTAGTGCTCCTTGGCGGTTTTCCAGGTGGCATCCCGAAGCTGCTGCTCCGCCCCCTCGATGCTGGGGGGGTAAGTGCCCCGGGGGATGGCCCGGACGTTGTTGTCGATGGTGGCCGCGATCTTGCGGGGATTGGTCACCACGATCTCGTAGGCTTTCTCTTTGGGCAGATAGCTGAACTGCGCCAGCATATCCTCGGTGGTGCGGTAGAACAGGGGCGGCTGATTGTCCGCATCCTTGAAGCCGTTGCCTGCCTGCAGCACCGAACGGTAGATGGCATCCTCCGGCTCTGTGAAGTGGACGTCGCCGGTAGCGATGACCGGCTTGTGCAGGTCCTCGCCCAGTCGGATGACGGTGCGGTTGAAGTCCTTGATGACCTCTTCGCTCTCCACCTTGCCTTCCCGCACCATATAGGCGTTGTTGCCCAGGGGCTGGACTTCCAGCACATCGTAATAGGCCGCGATCTTCTTCAGTTCTTCGTAAGAGCGCCCCTCCACGATGGCCCGGTACAGCTCACCGGCCTCGCAGGCCCTGGTCAGGATCAGGCCGTCCCGGTACTTGTTCAGCAGGCTGCGGGGCACCCGGGGCTTCTTGAAGAAGTAGTTGACGTGGGCTTCGCTGACGATCTTGTACAGATTTTTCAGGCCCATCTGGTTCCGCACCAGAATGATGAGGTGGTAGTATTTCTTTTTCAGCACCTCGCGGTTGCCGCCCAGACCGGTGTTGATGCCCTCCACCGTGGCGACCTGTTTTTCTTCCAGATCCTTGAGCATGACACAGAAGATCCGTCCCAGTGCCGCCGAGTCCTCACAGGCCCGGTGCGCCTCGTAGGCCGGGAGTTCCAGATGCTTATTGATGGTGCCCTGCTTGTAGTTGTGCAGGCCCGGATACATGGCCTGCGCCATGGTCAGGGTATCGATATAGGTCGGCTCAAACTCAATGCCGCTGCGCTTTGCGGCGGCCCGCAGGAACCGGATATCAAAGGAATGCGCGTTGTGGGCCACCAGGATGCGGCCGCCCGCAAATTTCAGGAAGGCCTCCATGGCCTCCTTCTCCCCCGGGGGCATCGGCCACCATCTCATTGGTGATGCCGGTCAGCTCGGTGATCTTGGGGGTGATGGCCTTGGGCGGCTTGACAAAGGTGTCGAACTCCTCCGCCACTTCCCCGTTCCGCACGATGACGGCACCGATCTCGGTGAGGTACTCCACGCCGGGGTCCAGACCCGTGGTCTCGGTGTCAAAGACACAGAACTCGCCGTTCAGGGGCTGGTCCTGCACACCGTAAACACAGGGGATCATATCATCCACGAAATAGGCTTCGCACCCGTAGATGAGCTTGAAATCCGGGTCGGTCTTGTGGATTTCGTCGGCGGCCAGCATGGCCTCCGGGTAGCCCTGACAGACACCGTGGTCGGTGATGGCAATGGCGGGGTGGCCCATCCGGTGGGCCAGCTTAACGATGCCGCCCGGGTCGCAGAAGGCATCCATGCTGGACAGCTTGGTATGGAGATGCAGCTCCACCCGCTTGACCGGGGCATGGTCCTCCCGCCTTTTCCGCTCCACGAACAGGACATCGTAGGGGTAAACGATGTAGTCGTGCTCGTATTTGTCATAGGAGCAGTCGCCCCGGACGATGACCGTCGTGCCCTTGCCGATGGACTCCCACTTGGAGCAGTCTTCCCCTTCCTGGGCACGGATCTTCAGGTTGATGGAGCCGGTGTAGTCGGTGATGGAGACGGTATAGATCTTGCGGTAGTTGCCCTTGACCTCGGTAAAGAAGACATCGCCCCAGATCATGCACTTGCCGCCCTCGCCGCCCAAATCTTTGAGGGGGGTGAGGTTCTTTGGGGAGAACATCTTGCCGTGGAAAATGGTCACGGGTTTGTCCGTGAGGTCCAGCCCCTCCACCTTGATGGACGGCGCGGTGTTCTTCCGCTCGAACTTGACCACCGGCGGCGCGATCTTGCGCTCCAGCTTTTCTTCCATCTGGCGCTGTTCCGCCTCATCCACGGCGCTCTGCAGGGTCACCTTCGGCTTTGTGCCGGTGTGGGCGGCCACCCGCTCGGCCAGAAGGCGCTCAAACTCCATCTCCTGCAGGAACTTGGTGCCGTGGCAGACACCGATGGTGATGTTCTGGCCCACGATGCTGATCTTGCACCGGTCCAGGAACCCGTTGATGGGCACGCCGTCCCGCTTCATTTCCTCCATCAGCTCCCGCAGGGCGGCTTCGTCCAGGGAAGCATAGCCGAAGAGGTTGTCGATCTTCAGTTCAAACCCTTCATAATCCGGCTGCAGGGAGGCCAGCAGCCGTGCGCACAGCCCCTTGTCCAGCGGGGCGGCACTGCGCAGGGTAAAAATCACCTGCCGTTCCTGACGCAGCATCCGGGCGTGTTCCACGATGACGCGCCCGAAGCAGGACGCGAAATCCGGGTCCGCCATGAACTGCGGCCACAGCTGGGATACAAGTGGTGTCAAAATAGTACTCCTTTCCTGATTCGTTTACAGCACAAGCTGCTGCACCCCGCAAAAGCCGAGCGCAGCAGCGTTTGTTTTTTGTGTTCAGCCCAGGTCTTCGGTCCGGAAAACGTGGTAGCCTTCGTAATGGTAGCTTGCGTCGATGCCCTTCATATAAACGGCACGGTCGTTGACCTCGTCCGTCAGGGCCGCCTTCAGCAGTGCCTTGATCTCCACATCCTTCACCGGGCGTAGATCTCCTCAAACAGATACCGGTGGATGTCTGCCAGCCCCTCGAACGTACCCACCGGGAAGGTATCCAGCAGACCGGTATCATAGAGTGCAAGCGCTTTGGTCTTGCTGATCTTTTCCTCAGCGCGGGCCAGCTCGGCTTCATCCGTCAGGCCCAGTTTGTTTTCCAGCGCCACAGCGATTCTCCTATCTCTTAAATCTTATAGATCTCGTCCATGAACTGGTCGAGGATGTTATCGCCGGTCAGCTTCTTGACGGGCTGGCCATGGATGAACAGGACAGCCTCGCCCTTGCCGCCTGCAATGCCGATATCGGCTTCGCGGGCTTCGCCGGGGCCGTTGACCACGCATCCCATGACCGCGACCTTGATGGACTTCTTATAACCCTGCAGCCGCTTCTCCACCTCGTTGGCGATCTCGGTGCAGGGATACTGGGTCCGGCCGCAGGTGGGACAGGAGATGACCTCGGGACCTGCCACGGGGAAGCCCACGGCCCGCAGGATGTTGTAGCCGGCTTCACTTCCTTCTCCGGCTCGGCGGCCAGAGAGACGCGGATCGTATCGCCGATGCCCTCCAGCAGCATCCCGCCGATGCCCATGCCGCTCTTCAGCAGACCCATCTGGTAGGTACCTGCCTCGGTAACGCCCACATGCAGGGGGTAGTCGGTGACGGCGCTGAGCTGACGGTAAGCCTCCATCATGCGGGGCACGTTGGAGTTCTTGATGGAGATGACGATGTTATTGAAATCGAACTTCTCCAGCAGATGGACATGGTACAGGGCGCTCTCCACCATGGCCTCGGGCACAGGGGCACCGTACTTGGCCAGGATGTGCTTTTCCAGACTGCCGCCGTTGACGCCGATGCGGATGGGGATGTTCTTCTGCTGGCAGGCCTGCACCACGGCCTTGACCCGGTCGTCATCGCCGATGTTTCCGGGGTTGATGCGGATCTTATCCACGCCCACATCTGCGCAGGCAAGGGCGGCCTTGTAGTCAAAGTGGATGTCCGCCACGATGGGGATGTTCACGGCGTTCTTCACGGCCTCGATGCACTTGGCATCGGCGGCACTGGGGCAGGTCACCCGCAGGATCTGGCAGCCTGCTGCCTCACAGCGCTTGGCCTGGGCCACATTGCCCTCAATATCCTCCACCGGAACATTCAGCATGGTCTGCACGGCAATGGGGTTTTTGCCGCCGATGGTCACATTGCCGATCTTCACTTCTCGTTTCAGCTGCCGCATGGTCGATTTCCTTTCTGTCTTATGTTTTTCAGTTTCACATTGCCCCGGTCACGAGCCGGAGGATATCGTTGTAGGTCGCAAAGATCATCAGCCCGAACAGCAGGGCAAATGCCGCCAGCGTCAGACCGCTCTGGATCTTTTCCGGCACCGCATGGCCGGTGACCCCCTCGATCAGGAGGAACACCACCTTGCCGCCGTCCAACGCCGGGAAGGGCAGCAGGTTGAAGATGCCCAGATTCACCGTGATGAGTGCCAGCAGTTCCAGCAGATCCTGCCAGCCGTAGCTGGCCGCCTGCCCGATGGCGGTCACGATGCCTACCGGGCCGGAGAGGTCGTTGATGCTCTCCCTGCCCCGCAGCAGATCCGCAAGGGAGGTAAAGATGATGCGTCCGTAGTAGAGTACACTGTTCCCGGCTTCCCTCAGCACATTCAGGGGGGTCTTGCGGATCCCGTAGACCGTGAAGCCCAGGCTCATGTGGGTCTCGCCGTTGTCGTCCTGCCAGGTGTCGAACTGCACCCGGGGCAGCTCGACCTTCTCGCCGTCCCGCAGGACGGTGAAGGAGGCCGCGTAGTCCTCGGTACGGGTCAGCTCATAGAGCATATCGTTGGCCACAAAGCAGCGGCGGCCGTTGACCGCCAGCACCTTGTCCCCCGCCTGCAGGCCGGTCTGGCCGCAGAGAGCCCCGTCCTCGATCTTGTAAATGACCTTGCTGGTAATGGGCTCGTTCTGGGCCGCGATGAGGATGACCATCACCACAAACCCCAGCACAAAGTTCATGGCCGCACCGGCCACCATGACCAGCAGACGCTGCCACACCGGTGCTTCGTTCAGGGGGATGCCGACCGGTTTTTCTTCCGCATCGGAGGGCACACCGGGCAGATCCGGCTGCTCCGTCTCCGGGGCAGCGTCCCCGCTCTCCGGTTCTTCCCGGTCCGCCTGCGCCTGCTGGCTTTCCGGGCTCTCCTCCCCCTTCCAGTGCCACGAAACCACCCACCGGCAGTGCCCGGAGGCTGTACTGGGTGCCCTTGTGCATCTTTTTCAGCAGCACGGGCCCCATGCCGATGGAAAACTCGTTGACCTGCACCCCGCAGAACTTCGCCACGATGAAATGGCCGAACTCATGGATAGCGATCACCGCACTGAATACAAATACCGCCGCAACAAACGTGATCAAAACTGACATAGCTTCTCCAGAATCTTACAGGTGGCTGCGCACGAAGGCACGGGCCATCCGGTCGCACTCATACACATCCGCCAGCGTGTAGCTGCCGCCGAAGCGGTCGCTGTCCACCACGGCCTCCACCAGGCGGCCAATGTCCAAAAAGCCGATCTTGTCCTCCAGGAACAGCCGCACGGCCTCTTCGTTGGCACCGTTGGCGGCACAGGGGGCGAGGCCGCCTTTGCCAATGGCCCGCTTGCAGGCGGCCAGGCAGCGGAAGGTCTCATCGTCCGCCACATCAAAGGTCAGCATCTTCAGGGTGGTGAAATCCAGCTCCGGCACCACACCCGGCACACGGGCCGGGTAGGTCAGGGCATACTGGATGGGAATGCGCATATCGGGCACGCCCAGCTGGGCGATGATGGAATTGTCGCTGTACTGCACCGCCGAGTGGACGATGCTCTGGCGCTGGACCACGATCTGGATCTTCTCCGGGGGCAGACCGAACAGCCAGACGGCCTCGATGAGCTCCAGGCCCTTGTTCATCAGGGTAGCGGAGTCAATGGTGATCTTCGCGCCCATGTTCCAGTTGGGGTGCTTCAGGGCATCCGCCTTGGTCTTGCCGCGCAGCTCCTCGGCCTTCATCCCGAAGAAGGGGCCGCCGGAAGCCGTGAGCAGAATCTTGGTCAGACTCTTGGCGCTCTCTTTATCCTGCAGGCACTGGAAGATGGCGGAGTGCTCGCTGTCCACGGGCAGCAGCTTCACGCCGTGCTTCGCCACAGCCCGGGTCACCAGATGACCGCCGGTAACAAGGCTCTCCTTGTTGGCCAGGGCCAGGTCGTGGCCGCTCTCGATGGCCGTCAGGCTGGCACCCAGACCGGCAATGCCCACCACGCTGTTCAGCACCACATCCGGGCCGTCCATGGCGGCCAGCTCTTTCAGCCCCTCGGGGCCGGTGAGCAGTTTGGGCGCATTGGCGCGGCCCGCCAGGGCGGCATCCAGCTTTGCGGCGGCATCGGGGTTGGTCATGCAGACGTACTTGGGGTGGAATTCCTCCACCTGTTCGAGAATTTTATCCACGTGGCTGTGGGCCGAGAGGCCGAACACCTCATAGCCCTGCGCACGGATGACATCCAGACTCTGGGTACCGATGGAACCGGTAGAACCCAGCAGCGTAATTTTTTTCGACATAAGTTTCCTCCTGCATTCAACGATAGAAAACAGCGATGATGACCATGGTGACAAAGGGTGCGATGAACATCACACTGTCAAAACGATCCAGAATGCCGCCGTGGCCCGGGAAGATGGTGCCGTAGTCCTTGATGCCGCACTGGCGCTTGACCACGCTGGCGAACAGGTCGCCGTAGATGCCCAGCACTGCCGCCACGCAGGCCAGCAGGGCAATGACAACGTACATGGAAACGCCGATGTTGGTGCGGGTGAAGGCTTCCATCCGGTCGGCAGCCACCGAGTAGATCAGGGTGACGACCACACCGAAGACCATGGTGCCCAGCACACCGCCGATGGCACCTTCGACCGTCTTCTTGGGGCTGACCACGGGGCAGAGCTTGTGCTTGCCGAAGGCGCGGCCCGCAAAATAGGCGCAGGTGTCGCCGCCCCAGGCAAAGCAGAGGATCAGAAGGATAAAGAAGATGGCATCGCAGCCGTAGGTCTCCTTCGGCAGCAGTTCCTTCAGCCGGATGAACGAATAGAAGCAGAACATCACGATGCCCGAAAACATCACAAGGCCGCTGGTCTTCGCAAAGCTGATGGTGCCGTTGCGCACCACGAGATAGATGGCAAAGAACAGCACCATCAAAAAAGAGGCCGGCATGACCAGCCGCCGCCACACCTGGAAGGACGACAGCATGATAAGCAGGGTATAGGGCACAAAAACGCCGTACAGCGGCCACTCCTTTTTGCCGAAGCCCAGAGCCTTGAAGATCTCGTGGATGGCGATCAGGGTGATCGCAGCGATCACCAGATTGAAGATCAGCGTATCAAAGGTGAACAGGACGCCGATCAGGACGATGATGCCCACCACTGCGGTTATGATTCGTGTTTTCATTCAGATATTCTCCTTTGGGAATTTGCGAAAAAAGGGTCAGATCCCACCGAACCGGCGGGAGCGCTTGTTGAACTCCGTGATGGCTGCATCCAGATCGTCACGGGTGAAATCAGGCCACAGAACGTCCATTTCCACCAGTTCCGAGTATGCTGCCTGCCAGAGCATGAAATTGGACAGCCGCTTCTCTCCACTGGGGCGCAGAATGAAGTCCGGGTCCTTCTGCCCGGCGGTGTACATGGCATCGCTCATGCTCTCCTCGGTGATGTCCTCGGGGCGCATCTCACCTGCCGCCACCTTCTCCGCCAGTGTCCGGGCGGCCCGCACGATCTCGGGGCGGCCGCCGTAGTTGACCGCAATGTTCAGGGTCATGCCGGTCTTGGCGGCAGAGTCCTCTTCCAGCTCGTTCATCAGCTTCTGCAGCTTGGGGTCCAGCGCGGTGCGGTCCCCCAGGAACCTGATCCGGATGTTGCGGTCCTTATAGTTGAAGCCCTTCAGCAGATACTCGCCGAACAGCTTCATGATGGCACTGACCTCTTCCAGCGGGCGCTTCCAGTTCTCGGTCGAGAAGGCATAGAAAGTACACCGAGGACACGCCCAGCTCATCGCAGTAATTCGCGATATCCTGAAAAACGGCAGCGCCCTTTCTTGGCCCGCCGCGGTGCGGGGCAGGCCGCGCTGTTTGGCCCAGCGGCCGTTGCCGTCCATGATGATGCCGATGGACAGGCCCTCGGCAAATTCTTTGGGATGGTTCATAGTCATTCTCCTGCGTTTGCAGGGCAGGTCTCCCCCGCCCCGGTTCCGGCAAAAAGTGCCGCGCACTTCGTTCCAGCGCACGGCACCTTCCTGTTTTTGTTTACCGCGGCGATCAGACGGACATGATCTCTTTCTGCTTTTCTTCAACAGCGGCGTCAATGTTCTTGATATACTTATCCGTCAGCTTCTGGACATCCTCTTCCATGGTCTTCTGGGTGTCCTCGGTCAGCTCGCCGGCCTTCTTCATGGCCTTGGCCTTATCCATGGCATCGCGGCGCACATTGCGAACAGCCACCTTGGCCTCCTCGCCCAGCTTGGAGACTTCCTTAGCCAGCTGCTTGCGGCGCTCCTCGGTAGGGGCAGGGAAGTTCAGTCGGATGGTGGAACCGTCATCGATGGGGTGATGCCCACATCGCTGGCCATGATGGCCTTGCTGATGGCGCGCAGCAGGCTGCGGTCCCAGGGGTAATGGTCAGGGTGCGGGCCTCGCTGACGGCCACGGATGCCACCTGCTGGATGGGAGTGGGCGCACCATAGTAGTCCACCGTCACCTTGTCCAGAACGGCGGGGTTGGCACGGCCGGCACGCACAGCGGCCAGTTCACGGTCCAGATGCTCCACAGAGTTCTTCATCTTTTCTTCAAATGCCTTGGTGTTGCTGCTCATTGTCCTTGTCTCCTGTTTTATATTGTTCTGCACAGGCTGCTTACGCCGCCTGTTTCATTCTATTGCTGCAAGGGTCCGGCTATGCTCAGCCCTCGTAGACCAGGGTGCCCACATTCTCGCCCTGCACAGCCCGTGCAATGTTGTCCGGGTCGGCCAGGTCGAACACCAGGATGGGGAGCTTGTTGTCCCGGCAGAGGGTGGCAGCGGTGCCGTCCATGACAGCCAGCTGATCCTCCAGCACCTTGGTGAAAGTCAGGGTATCGTACTTCTTTGCATCGGGATACTTGTGGGGGGTCCTTGTCGTAGACGCCGTCCACCATGGTGGCCTTGAACATCACATCGGCGCTGACCTCGACCGCCCGCAGAGCAGTGGCCGTATCCGTGGAGAAGAAGGGGTTGCCGGTGCCGCCGCCGAACACGGCGATCTTCCCTTCCTCCATGGCCCGCAGGGCATCCTTGCGGGTGAAGGCAGGGGCCACCTGGGGCATGGTGATGGAGGTGAACACCTCTGTGGGTACGCCCAGCTGCTCCAGCTTGTCCGAAACGGCCAGTGCGTTCATCACGGTCGCCAGCATGCCGATCTTATCGGCCAGGGTGCGCTCCATCTTGCCGCTGGAACGGCCGCGCCAGAAGTTGCCGCCGCCCACAACGATGCCGATCTGGACGCCCAGCTCGTGGGCCTTCTTCACGCCGCCGCAGATCGCGTCCATGGTGGGCTCGTCAAAGCCCGTGCCCTTCTCGCCGCCAAGCGCTTCGCCGCTGATCTTCAAAAGAATGCGTTGATATTTCAATGCCATATCCAATACACCACCTAAATGATCTTATTCCCGGGCAGAAACCGCCCTTTCATCCATTTCCGGAAGAGGCGCATTCCGCCCCTCCGATTCTTTCTATTTATTTTACAATAAAATCACTGCAAAGTAAACAGGGAACCAAACAGAAAACGCCCGGATTCCAGTGAATCCGGGCGTTTTTGATGGAGCGGGCAATGGGAATCGAACCCACCTCCTCAGCTTGGAAGGCTGATATACTAGCCGATGTACGATGCCCGCAGATGCAGGAGTAATTATAGCACACATCTTCCGAAATGTCCAGTGCTTTTTTCTCCCGCAGAAGAAGCCGGAACTCAGTTGCCGGCCTTGATGCCGAGGTAGACCGTGCCCACACCGGCAGCAGCGTTCACAAGGCCCATGACAACGCTGGGCACCGTGCTGAAGTATGCCTTGACCGAGTCCATCAGCAGGTTGCCGTTGATGGTCCCCTCCGGCTCCGGATACTTGTCCGGGTCCTGCTGCTGCAGCTGTGCGCTGATGGCGGCGATGTTGGCAATGTTCAGGTAGACCAGCATCGTGGTGCCCAGACCGGCCGCCGTGGAAGCCAGCCCCCACCAGTTGATGTTCAGGCTCAGACCGCCGGAAACATATTCCATTTCCTCATCGCTGAGGTGTGCATAATATTCAGGATAGATCATCATAGTTACCTCCAAACTGACATTCCAAGAGGGTTTTCTTAACGTCATTATAGAGTGCCGGAGATTTTCTGTCAAGAGACGTTTCTTCACCCGGATGCACAAAAATACCGCACACCGATGAGTTTTGTCTCCGGTGTGCGGTATTTTCACGTTGTTTTCACAGAGATCAGTAGGCCTGAGCTTCCTTCAGCACCTTGCTGACGATGATCTCGATCACGCCCAGGCTGAAGCAGGCGCTTCCGACCGCCTGTGCGACATTGAGACCCACACCCTCACCGGAAGCTTCCAACTGGACCTTTGCATCCACATCCAGCTTCTTGGACTTCCATGCATCCGTCAGGATATCATCCGGATCGGAATACTCTTCCGGATTCTGAGCCTTCAGCTCAGCCGCAATCTGGTTCAGCTTGTTGTTGTACACTACAGATGCTGCGATGGTGCCTGCCAGACCGCCGACTGCCAGGACAACACCAATGACGCTGCCGCCCGTGGTGTACTCCATCTCATCCGCTGCCAGAACTGCATAATTCTTGGGATAGTTCATAATTTTTACCTCCAGAAACAATACTCCGCAAGGAGCTTTTTTAAAAAACCATTATAAAGAGCCCTGCATTTTCTGTCAAGGCATTTTTGTATTATTTCGCCAAAATCCGGTATTCTGAAGAACATTCTGACCGATCCGATATTTTTTGCAGCATTGCAATTCCGGAAAATCCGGATCTCCCTGCTCAGTCTCAGTCGTCGTAACCCTCGAACAGAGGCTTCATGGCAGGCAGGAAATCCAGCGTTGCAAAGTAGTCGCGGGGGTCTCGGCGCGGCGGATCAGGCGGTGGGTGCCGTCCTCGCAGAGCAGGACCTCGGCGCTGCGCAGCTTGCCGTTGTAGTTGTAGCCCATGGAAAAGCCGTGCGCACCGGTGTCGTGGATATACACGATGTCGCCGATGTCGATTTTGGGCAGCATACGGTCGATAGCAAACTTGTCGTTGTTCTCGCACAGGCCGCCCACCACGTCATACTTGTGGTCGCAGGGGGCATTCTCCTTGCCCATGACCGTGATATGATGGTAAGAGCCGTACATGGCCGGGCGCATCAGGTCGCAGGCGCAGGCGTCCGTGCCGATATACTCCTTGTAGATATGCTTCTCATGGATGGCAGTTGCCACCAGCGCGCCGTAGGGGCCGGTGGTGAAGCGGCCCATCTCGGTGAAGATGGAGACATCGCCCATCCCGGCGGGGACCAGGATCTCCTCAAATTTCTTACGGACACCCTCGCCGATGGCCATGATGTCGTTCTCAGTCTGCTCAGGACGGTAAGGGATGCCCACGCCGCCGGAAAGGTTGATGAAGGAGATATGGGCGCCGGTGGCTTCCTTGAGCCGGACGGCCAGACGGAACAGAATGCCGGCCAGCTCAGGGTAATAGGCATCGGAGATGGTGTTGGAGGCCAGAAATGCATGGATGCCGAAGTTCTTGGCACCCTTTGCCATCAGCTTCTTGTAGCTGTCGATCATCTGCTCCTCGGTCATGCCGTACTTGGCGTCGCCGGGATTGTCCATGACCTGGAAGCCCTCTTTGCTCTCGCCCAGCTGGAAGGTGCCGCCCGGATTGTAGCGGCAGAAAATGTTTTCGGGGATCCCGGCCACGCGGTCCAGGAAGTCCACCATGGTGGCATCGTCCAGGTTGATGTAAGCGCCCAGCTCGTGGGCCTTCTTCATATCCTCCACCGGGGTATCGTTGGAGGAGAACATGATATCGCTGCCGGAGAAGCCGCAGACCTCGCTGAGCATCAGCTCCGTCAGGGAGGAGCAGTCCACACCGCAGCCCTCTTCCTTCAGGATCTGCAGGATCACGGGGTTGGGCAGAGCCTTAACGGCAAAATACTCCCGGAAGCCCTTGTTCCAGCTGAACGCCTTGTTGATGCGGCGGACATTCTCGCGGATGCCCTTTTCATCGTAGATATGGAACGGGGTCGGCACGTCCTGGATGATCTCCTGGGCCTGCTCTTCGGTCAGAAACGGTTTCTTTTCCATAATATACTTCCCTCTCATTTTATAGTGTCACCGGCCGGGCCGGTGCAGTGGCATCAGGTCTTGAGGTTCTTGCGGGTGGGGGTGAAGGTGGGGATCATCTTCTCCAGCTGATCCACGACGCCCTCGTCGTTGTGGGCGGCAGCCGCCGTCAGATCCTGAAGCTGCTGATAGAACTCTCCAAGGTCGATGTTCCGGGGCGGAGCCACGAAGATCTTATTGTGGCCGGTACGGCGCATCTTGTCCTGTTCCTCGTCCATCATCAGCTCTTCGTAGAGCTTCTCGCCGGGGCGGAGACCCACGATCTTGATGTCCATATTCACGCCCGGCTCATAGCCGTAGAAACGGATGAGCTGCTTTGCGAGGTCCATGATCTTGACCGGCTCACCCATGTCCAGCACATAGATGCTGCCGCTCTCAGCCAGTGCACCGGCCTGCAGCACCAGCTGCGCGGCCTCCGGGATGGTCATGAAATAGCGCTCGATGTTGGGGTCGGTCAGGGTGACCGGGCCGCCCTTCTTGATCTGGGACTCGAACAGCGGGATCACGCTGCCGTGGCTGCCCAGCACGTTGCCGAACCGGACGGCCATGCACTTCATGTCCGTGTTGCCTGCAAAGGTCTGGATCAGCATCTCGCAGATCCGCTTGGTGCAGCCCATAACGCTGGTGGGGTTGACCGCCTTGTCAGTGGACAGCTGGACAAATCGCTCCACCCCGTGCTCGCTGGCACTGGTCAGCAGGTTCTTGGTGCCCAGCACATTGTTCTTGACGGCCTCCGCCGGGCTGACCTCCATCAGGGGTACATGCTTGTGCGCCGCTGCGTGGAACACCACCGTGGGGTGGTAGGTCTCAAATACTTCGTCCAGGCGCTTTTTATCCCGGATCGAACCCACCAGCACCGTCACAGGCACGTCCCGGCCGTACTTCTGCTGCAGTTCCATCTGCAGCTCGTAGGCGCAGTTCTCGTAGATATCAAAAATCAGGAGCTTGCCCGGGTGGAACCGCATCACCTGACGGCAGAGCTCGCTGCCGATGCTGCCGCCGCCGCCCGTGACCAGCACCGTTTTGCCGGTCAGGTAGCCGGAGATCTTCTCGGTATCCAGGGTCACCTCGTCCCGGGAGAGGAAGTCCGCCGTGTTCAGCTCACGGAAAGCCCCCCTGCTGCAGGCTGGTCCCGCCCACCAGCTGGGGGTCGCTGAGCATCTGCACGGCGCAGTGGGTGGAGACGCAGAGGTCGATGACATGGTTCAGGCGGTTTCCCTTCAGGGTCGGGATGGCGATGATGATGCTGTGGATATTATATTTGGTACACAGCTGAGGGATCTCCTCCAGCGTACCCTTCACCGGGACGCCATGGATGGTCTGGCCCAGCTTAGCGGGGTCATCGTCCACCGCCACCACCGGGTGGCCGTAGCTGCCGTTGCTCTTGCAGACGTTGATGGCCCACGCACCGGCCTCGCCCGCGCCCACGATCATCACAGGGCGGTTGGGGTCTTTGCTGGTATTGCCCCGCAGCCGCTCGCCCAGCGGGTGGTTCAGGAAGAGCCGCCATGCCAGACGGCTCCCGCCGACGAGCAGGAAGATGAGCACCGAAGCCATCGCGTTGGCCGAGTCGAACAGCACCCCGTGGATGACCTTGTGGTTGATGACGTACACCGCTGCCGTCGGCACGGCGATCATGCCCGCCAGACGGATCAGGTCCCGCTCCCCGGCGTATTTCCAGAGGATCAGGTAGAGCCCGCCCGCCAGAAAGCTGATGAGGTAGAGCGCCACGATCCAGGGCAGGTTCTGATACAGCAGTGCCCGGTTGTGGGGCCACCAGCTGGCCTCCACAGCGCCGTCTGCGCGGAGCAGGAGCGCAAAATAAAAGCTGAAGGCTACGATGGCTGCGTCCAGCACCACCAGAAAGGCCCGGCGGGCCAGCACCTGGGGCACGATTTTTTTCTTGTTTCCTTCACAGAATATCCTCTTTTTGCATCCCTGCGGAGCTTGTCCGCAGCGTATTTTTCTCCGCTGGCGGCCCACTCTCCCCTCTGCGGGGCCTGCTCCGCCATGATATCCATTGTATTATACTCAATTCTTCCCGCCGTGTCCAGAACATTTGCATGGTCCGGACGTTTTTCCGGCCTTCTCCCGGCTTTTTCCGGCCCGGAAGATCTCCCGCAGCTCCTCGCCCAGCCCCAGCGGCCACTGCACCGCCCCGCACAGCAGGGTCATCGCCGCGCCGCCCAGAGCCAGCGCCGCAAGCCGGGGCCAGAGCGTTTCCGCCGCCAGCCACCCGGCCAGAAGCTGCCGGAGCCACAGTCCCACCGCGGCAGCCGTCACTGCCCCGCGCAAGGGCCGGGGCACCCAGCCACCGCCAAAACGCCGGACGCAGCCCGCAGCACTTCAGCAACCGCCCGGTATTGGCGGCGCAGGTATACAGGCTGGAGAGCAGGATCACCAGCAGAAAGCCCTTCATCCCGGAACGGGGCAGCAGGATCACCACCCCCGTGATCCGCAGTACGGCATCCCACAGGCTGTACCGGAACACGGCCTTCTGCTCCCCCACCCCTTTCATGGCCCCGTCCACCATGCTTTCCAGATAGAGCAGCGGCATGGCCGGGCCGAGGACTTTCAGGTAGAACCCGGCTTCCGTACTTTTATAAAGGAGAAGGGCCAACGGCTCACCCCAGACCCAGAACAGCGCCCCTGCCAGCGCCGAGAAACACCCCGTCAGCCGGAGCATCCGGTCCAGCAGACGGGCCAGCCGGGCCTGTTCGCCCCGGATATGGGCCTGCGTGATCTCCGGCATCAGCAGGACGGAAAGGCTGCCCAGAAGCCCGAACGGAAACGTCAGCAGGGGCAGCGCCATCCCCTTCAGGCAGCCGTACTGCGCCACGGCGGCGCTCCGCCCCCAGCATCCAGCAGAAAGACCGTCAGGCAGGCGGGCACCAGCATATTTTCGGCAGTGTGCAGGGCGCTGGCAAGGCAGCGCCCGCCCTCCACCGGCCAGAGGATCTCCCAGAGCCGCCGTCCGGGGTCGGGCGGACGTCTTGCCTGTTCCGGTCCGAAGGCCCGGGCGGCCTCCCTGCAGTAAAACAGGGCCATCATCCCCGCCGAGACTGCCTCGCTGACTGCGGTGGCCGCCAGCACGGCGGCGCAGCGCGCCCCGGTATCCAGCTCCTGCCCCCGCTCCAGCGCGAGCCAGATGATGAGGATGCGCACCGTCTGCTCGGCCAGCTGGCTGAGCACGTTGGGCTCCACCCGCCGCCGGGCGATGAAAAAGCCCCGCAGCACCGCCGCCAGCGCCATCCACGGCAGCCCGAAAGCCGACACCCGCAGAGCCGCCGCCCCGCGGACATCCCCCAGCCACCACTCTGCCGCCAGACCGGCCAGCGCATACTGGGCCGCCATGGCCGTCAGCCCCAGCGCAAAGCCCCGTTCCTGCCAGCCGCACCAGCATCCCGCGGGCTTCGGCCCGGCCCCGGGCCAGCTCTTCTGCCATGAGGCGGGTGGCCGCCACCGATACGCCGGAGGTGGCCAGCGTGACGAAAAGGGAGTAGACCGCCAGCACCAGCTGATACAGCCCCATGCCCTCGCCGCCCAGCGCCCCTGCCAGCCAGATGCGCAGGCCCATCCCCGCCAGCCGCAGTAGGACATCCGCCCCGGTGAGCAGGACTGCGTTTTTCAGATAGCTCCGCCCCACGCATCGCGCCCCCTCTCCCCAAAAACGGCATCCTGGTCCAGTGTATGTAGGGCCGCGCCCTCGTTATGCTCCGGAAAAGATGAGCGCTCCCGCCCGCTTGTTTCTGCCCCGGTTTTATGGTATGATAAGATATGGTCAGGACAAAACGCTTTGTCCAGTGTCAATTCATGATTGAAGGAGGAAGCACACAGGCCCGCCCTGTGTGCACTGAGAGTATGAGCGAAGAATGCACCCATGACTGCTCCACCTGCGGGGCAGCATGTTCTTCCCGCAATGCCGCACCTCAGCACGATGCCCCGAACCCCAACAGCTCCGTCAAAAAGGTAATCGGCATTGTGTCGGGCAAGGGCGGAGTAGGCAAGAGCATGACCAGCGCCCTGCTGGCCTGCGCCATGGCCCGTCGCGGCTACCACTGCGGCATCCTGGACGCCGACATCACCGGCCCGTCCATCCCCAAGCTGTTCGGCATCCATGGCCGCGCCATGGCTGACGACAAGGGCTGCTGGCCCATCCAGAGCCGGATGGGCATCGATGTGATGAGCATCAACCTGCTGGTGGAAAACGAAGAGGACCCCGTCGTCTGGCGTGGCCCGGTGATCGCAGGTGCGGTGAAGCAGTTCTGGACAGAAGTCGTCTGGGGCGATGTGGACTATATGTTCGTTGACATGCCTCCGGGAACCGGAGACGTGCCCCTGACGGTGTTCCAGAGCCTGCCCGTGGACGGCATCGTGGTGGTGGCCAGCCCCCAGGAGCTGGTCAGCATGATCGTGGCCAAGGCCGTGAACATGGCCGAGATGATGAAGGTGCCCATGCTGGGCATCGTCGAGAACATGAGCTACATCGTCTGCCCCGACTGCGGCAAGCACATCAGTGTCTTCGGCGAGAGCCATGTGGACGAGGTGGCCGCAAAGCACGGCCTGCCGGTGCTGGCCAAGTGCCCCATCGACCCCCAGCTGGCGGCCCTGTCGGACGCCGGCATGATCGAGACCTACGGCGGCCAGTATCTGGAGCAGGCTGCCGATGCCTGCGAAAAGCTGCTGAAGAAATGATCTGACCCGTTTTCTCCCCCCTGCTGAGGCCTTTTTTCCGGCCCTGGCAGGGGGATTTTTCTTGCCTTTTGCAGACAGCTGTGATATACTTCTGAGCGAACCGAACAGAAAACAGCAGGTGCGCTCCGCCGTGCAGCCCCCCGGGCGGCGGCAGGAGCGTCAAAAGGAAGCGGGTGCAGTTCCCGCACGATCTCGTCACTGTGATAAGGGAGTCCGCTGCCAGGGTGCTTTGGCATCAGTCACTGAAGTGCAAGCTTCGGGAAGGCGGCAGCGGATGCGGATCTTTCAGTCAGGAAACCTGCCCGCTGTTGGTACGGGGGCCCATGCCCCAGATCACGAGGAATTGGTTGTACCAAAAACCCGAACATCACAAAGGGTCTTTTTGTTTTGCCGTCCGCAAGCAGAAAGACCTTTTTTTGTTTGGGCATACTTTCCTGTACCCTCTGTCCGGGACCGAAGTCAAACCCACAGGAAAGGAACGTATCAAACATGAGAAAACGCAACATCCACAAGGCAGCGGCCGCTCTGACCGCTCTGGCTCTGTGCGCCGGTGTACTCACCGGCTGCGGCGGGGCTGCAAGTTCTTCCACGGCTTCCAGCACGGCAGGTTCTGCCGCATCCAGCGAAGCCGCCAGCGGGGAGGCAGATGAAGTGGCCGCAAAGAAAGTCGCCGATCTGATCGATGCCATCTATGTGCAGGAGCGCAACGACAACACCGATGAGCAGTGCGAAGAGGCAAAGGCAGCGTGGGACGCCCTGACCGATGCCCAGAAGGAACTGGTGGAAGGCGAGAACGCCGACCCCGACTACTTCGGACTCGACACCGGCGATGCTTCCAAGGATGATCCCAGAAACCAGGACGATATCGGCGAGAACGAGCTGCTGGTGGTCTCCTTCGGCACCTCCTTCAACGACAGCCGTGCGGCCGACATCAAGGGCATCGAGGATGCCCTGCAGGAAGCTTATCCTGACTGGAGCGTCCGCCGCGCCTTCACCGCACAGATCATCATCAACCATGTGCAGGCCCGTGACGGCGAGAAGATCGACAACATGGAGCAGGCCATGGAGCGCGCAGTGGCGAACGGCGTGAAGAACCTGGTCGTCCAGCCGACCCACCTGATGCACGGTGCCGAGTACGACGAGATGATGGAGATGGTGGACTCCTACCGCGACAAGTTCGAGTCCGTGGCCGTGGCTGAGCCCCTGCTGGGCGAGGTCGGTTCCGACGCCACCGTCATCAACTCCGATAAGGAAGCCGTTGCCAAGGCTGTCACCGCTGCTGCCGTGAAGGCCGCCGGTTACGACAGTCTGGATGCCGCCGCTGCCGACAAGACCGCTTTCGTCTTCATGGGCCACGGCACTTCCCACACCGCAAAGGTCAGCTACTCCCAGATCAGACCACCATGGGCTCTCTGGGCTACGATAATGTGTTCATCGGCACCGTCGAGGGTGAGCCCGAGGAGACTGCCTGCGAGAACGTCATCGAGGCTGTCAAGGCTGCCGGTTACACCAAGGTCGTACTCCGTCCTCTGATGGTCGTGGCCGGTGACCATGCCAACAACGACATGGCCGGTTCCGATGACGACTCCTGGCTGAGCCAGTTCGAGGCCTCCGGCGACTTTGAGCAGGTCGACTGCCAGATCGCCGGTCTGGGCGAGATCAGCGATATCCAGCAGCTGTACGTTGCCCACACCAAAGCCGCCATCGATTCCCTGAACGGCTGATATTCTGTTTTACTGTTGCCCGAAGGGAGAGATCTTTTCGGGCAACTTTTATTCGGGCAACTTTTATTTTATAAAGATCTGAGGTATTTTTCATGCGCTGCAAACAGTTCCTTTCCCTTTCCATCGTTTCTGCCCTGCTTCTGGCTTCTCTGGCTGGGTGCGGTGCTTCCACGGCTTCTTCTGCCGCTGTAAGCTCCGAGGCCGCTTCTTCCGCGGCCGCTTCTTCCGCGGCCGCTTCTTCGGCCCTGACGCTGGCTGACGGCGTCTACACCGCCGACTTCGACACCGACAGCAGCATGTTCCACGCCAACGAAGCCTGCGACGGCAAGGGCACCCTGACCGTGAAAGACGGCAAGATGACCTTCCACGTCAGCCTTGCTTCCAAGAAGATCGTCAACCTCTACCCCGGCCTTGCCGCCGATGCCGAGGCCAACAAGACCGACTGGCTCATCCCCACCGTGGACACCGTGACCTATTCTGACGGTACTTCGGAGGAAGTCTACGGCTACGACATCCCGGTCACCGCCCTGGATACAGACTTCCAGCTGGCCCTGCTGGGCACCAAGGGCACCTGGTATGACCATACCGTCAGCGTCCGCAATGCCGAGCCGACAACCGAGGACCCGGCCGAAGTGCCTGCCGACGGCGAATACAGCGTCAATGTGACGCTGGAGGGCGGCTCCGGCCGCGCCACCGTGGACAGCCCTGCCGCCCTGACCGTGGCCGACGGCAAGATGACCGCCACCATCGTCTGGAGCAGCCCCAATTATGATTACATGATCGTGGACGGAGAAAAGTATCTGCCCACCAACACCGAGGGCAATTCCACCTTCGAGATCCCGGTGGCAGCGCTGGATACGGCTCTCTCCGTCACGGCTGACACCGTGGCCATGAGCACCCCCCCACGAGATCGAATACACCCTGACCTTTACCCTGAACTGATATGCTGACACGCCGTGATTTTCTCAGGGCCCTTCCGGTCTCCGCACTGGTCCTGACCGGCTGCACCGGGGGCAGCACTGCCTCCTCCGGCACCGGCGCACTGGTGTTTTCCCACGTGTATCCGTTGGATCACGCCATCCAGTTCACTGCCGACTGCTACGAGGGCGGCTATACCCTGCTGACCCTTGCGGACAGCGATGCAAAGTTTCTGGTCGTGCCGGAGGGTGCCGATGAGCCGGAGGACCTGCCCGAAGGGGTGACCGTTCTGCGCCAGCCGGTGCAGAACATCTATCTGGTCTCCACCTCGGTGATGGACCTGTTCCTCCGGCTGGACGCACTGGACTGCATCGCCCTCTCCGGCACCCGGGCCGAGGGGTGGTATCTGGACGAGGCCCGGGCCGCCATGGAACGCGGTGCCATCGCCTACGCCGGAAAGTACAGCGCCCCCGATTACGAGCAGATCCTTGCCGCCGGGTGCAGCCTTGCCATTGAGAATACCATGATCTACCACACTCCGGAGGTCAAGGAACAGCTGGAACGGTTCGGCATCCCGGTGGTGGTGGAGCGCTCCAGCTACGAGAGCAGCCCGCTGGCCCGGATGGAGTGGATCAAGTTCTGGGGCATCCTGCTGGGCCGGGAGGATCTGGCCGAAGAGATCTTTTCCCAGCAGGCCGCGCGGATCGAAGCCCTGTCCGGGCAGCCCTCCACCGGAAAGACCTGCGCCTTCTTTTCCATCACCGCCAACAATCTGGCCAACGTCCGCAAGGGCGGCGACTATGTCTCCCAGATGATCGGACTGGCCGGGGCCGACTACGTCTTTGCCGGCCTGACTGACAGCGGCAGCAACCTCTCCACCATGAACCTGCCGCTGGAGGATTTCTATGCCGGTGCCCGGGACGCCGATTTCCTGATCTACAACAGTACCATCGAAGGGGTGGTCTCCACCACCGATGAGCTGATCGCGAAATGCTCGCTGCTGGCCGATTTCCGGGCCGTGCAGAACGGGAATGTCTGGTGTACCAGCCAGAGCTTTTTCCAGCAGAGCATGTCTCTGGCCGATTTCATTCAGGAGATACACCGCGTCTTCACCGGGGAACGCCCGGACGACCTGCGGTTCCTGACCCACGTTACTTAAGGAGCCCTTCCATGACCAGCCGAAAACGTCTCATTCTCTCTTACAGCCTCCTCGCTGCGGGGCTGGCGGTGCTGTTTGCCGCCAACCTGTTCTGGGGCAGCGTTGCCCTGACCCCCCGGGCCGTGGTGGCCGCCCTGACCGGCAGCGGGCAGGACGCCCTGAGTACGGGCATCATCACCCAGCTCCGCCTGCCCCGGGCCGTGATGGTGGTGCTGCTGGGGCGGCGCTTTCGGCGGCGGGCTACCTGCTGCAGACCTTTTTCGCCAACCCCATTGCCGGGCCCTTCGTCATGGGCATTTCCAGCGGGGCCAAGCTGGCGGTAGCGCTGGTGATGGTGATCTTCCTGAACTGCGGCATGCTCACCAGCTCCCTGACCCTGATCCTGGCCGCCTTTGCCGGGGCCATGGCTGCCATGGCCTTTGTTCTGGCCGTGTCGCGCCGGGTGCAGCGAATGAGCATCCTGGTCATCTGCGGCGTCATGATCGGCTACATCTGTTCCGCCATCACCGAGTTCGTGGTGGCCTTTGCGCAGGACAGCAGCATCGTCAACCTCCACAACTGGTCCCAGGGCAGCTTTTCCGGCATGACCTGGGGCAATGTGCGGGCGGCGGCGCTGGTGATCCTGCCGTCGCTGGCGGCGGCCTTCTGCCTTTCCAAGCCCATGGCCGCCTACCAGATGGGCGAGAGCTACGCGCTGAGCGTCGGCATCAATGTCCGGGCCTTTTCCCGGGTGCTGGTGCTGCTTTCCAGCCTGCTGGCGGCCTGCGTCACCGCCTTTGCGGGGCCCATTTCCTTTGTGGGCATCGCGGTGCCCCATCTGGTCAAGCAGCTGCTGGGCAGTTCAAAGCCGCTGTATGTCCTGCCCGGGTGCTGTCTGGGCGGGGCGGCTTTCTGCCTGCTGTGCGACCTGATCGCCCGCAGCCTGTTTGCCCCCACCGAGCTTTCCATCAGCGCCGTCACCGCCGTGTTCGGTGCGCCGGTGGTCATCGGGCTGCTGATCCGCCGGAATCAGGAGAGTGTGCGATGAAATACCTCTGTGAAACGAAAGAGCTGGCCATCGGCTACGGTGGCGCGCCCCTTGCTTCCGGCATCACGCTGGGGGCAGTGCCGGGCAGATCCTGGCCCTCATCGGGCCCAACGGCGCGGGCAAGTCCACCCTGCTCAAGACGCTGGCCGGACAGCTGGCCCCGCTGGGGGCACCGTCCTGCTGGACGGCCGGAGTCTGACGGACTACCCGGGCCCGGCCCGGGCCCGGAAAATGGCCTTGATGCTGACCCACACCCGCCGCACCGAGCTGACCACCTGCTTTGAGTTCGCCGCCGCCGCCGGCGCATCCCCTACACCGGACGGCTGGGCCTGCTCTCGGATACCGACCGGCAGCAGATCCGGGCCGCGCTGGAACTGGTGGGGGCCGGGGCGCTGGCCGACCGGGATTTCAACCGCATCAGCGACGGCCAGCGCCAGCGTATCCTGCTGGCCCGGGCCATCTGCCAGCAGCCCAAAGTGCTGCTGCTGGACGAGCCTACTTCGTTTCTGGATATCCGGGGCAAGATCGAGCTGCTGAGCATCCTGCAGAAGCTGGCTCACGAACAGGGCCTTGCGGTCATCGTGAGCCTGCACGAGCTGGATATGGCGCAGAAGATCGCAGATGCGGCAGTCTGCGTTTCCCCGGGCAGCGTCTCGGCAGTCCTGACCCCGGAACAGGCCTTTGCACCGGAGAACATCCGGACCCTCTACGGCCTGAGCGAGGAGCAGTATCAGACTCTGTTCGGCCCGGAAAAGCCCAAAAAGCCAAAGTTCGAACACTACATCCGCAGCGGGCAGAAGCTGCTGCGCTGCGGCTACACCACCGGCACCTGCGCGGCGCTGGGGGCCGCCGGGGCGGCGCGTCTCCTGCTGACCGGCCGCGCCCCCCCGACTCCGTGGCCCTGCGCACCCCCAAAGGGGATCGTGGTGGAGGTGGCTCCCCTGTTCTGCCGCCCGCTGCCCGACGGCACCGGGGCCGAATGCGGCATCGAAAAGGACGGCGGCGACGATGCCGATGTGACCACCGGTCTGCCCGTGATCGCCGCAGTCCGGCTCTGCCCCGATGACCCCGGGGTCCGCATCTTTGGCGGAAAGGGGGTGGGCCGGGTAACCAGACCCGGTCTCGACCAGCCGGTGGGCGAAGCCGCCATCAACCATGTGCCCCGGCAGATGATCGCCGAAGCCCTGCAGAAAGAGGCCGAAAGCGCCGGATATCCCGGCGGCTTTGCCGTGACCAGCTCCATCCAGGGCGGCGAGGAGGTGGCCCGCCGCACCTTTAACCCCCACATGGGGGTAGGGGCGGACTCTCGGTGCTGGGCACCAGCGGCATCGTGGAACCCATGAGCCAGCAGGCCCTTCTGGACACCATCCAGCTGGACATGGAGCAGGCCCGGCTTCAGGCTGGCACGCCCCGGCGGCTGATCCTGGCCCCGGGCAACTACGGGCTGGATTATCTCCACGCCGCTTACCCGGCCTTTGCCTCCATCCCGGTGGTCAAGACCTCCAATTTCATCGGAGACGCGCTGGATATGGCCGCAGCAGCCAACTTTGAGGAAGTGCTTCTGGTGGGGCACGTCGGCAAGCTGGTCAAGCTGGCCGGGGGCATCATGAACACCCACTCCCACACCGCCGACTGCCGCACCGAGCTGTTCTGCGCCCATGGGGCCCTCTGCGGGGCCGGGCGGGAGACCTGCACTGCCCTGATGCAGGCTGCCACCACCGATGCCTGTCTGGAGATCCTGGACGCGGCCGGGCTGCGGGAGCCGGTGCTGGAAAGCCTGCTTTCCGCCATTCAGCTCCACCTCGACCGGCGGGCCGCCGGGGCCTTCCGGGTGGGGGCGGTGCTGTTCTCCAACCAGCACGGGCCTCTGGGCCAGACTGCTGCCGCACGTCAACTCATCGATCAATGGAAGGAGTAACGCTATGGTACATTTTGTTGATGCCGGACCCGGCGCACCGGATCTGATCACCCGGCGGGGGGCCATCCTGCTGCAGGGAGCCGACTGCATCATCTACGCCGGAAGTCTGGTCAACCCTGCCCTGCTGGGGCTGGCAAAGCCAGGCTGTTCCGTCTACGACAGCGCCGGGATGACGCTGGAACAGGTGCTGGACGTCATGCGGCAGATGGAATCTGCCGGGAAGACCACCGTCCGCCTCCACACCGGCGACCCCTGCCTGTACGGTGCCATCCGGGAGCAGATGGATGCACTGGATGCGGACGGCATCGCTTACGATGACACCCCCGGCGTTTCCAGCTTCTGCGGCGCTGCGGCGGCCCTGAACGCCGAGTATACTCTGCCCACCGTGAGCCAGACCGTCATCATCACCCGGATGGAGGGCCGCACCCCGGTGCCTGAAAAAAGAAAAGCTGGCCAGCCTTGCCTCCCACGGGGCCACCATGGTGATCTTCCTCTCCATCGGACTCATCGACAGGGTGCAGGAAGCCCTGCTGCAGGGAGCCTACACCGCTTCCACCCCGGCCGCCGTGGTCTACAAGGCCACCTGGCCGGAGCAGAAAGTCGTGCGCTGCACCGTCGGTACTCTGGCGGCCAGCACCCGGGAAAACGGCATCACCCGGACGGCGCTCATCGTGGTGGGCGATTTTCTGGGGACGCAGTACGAGCGCAGCAAGCTCTATGACCCGGCTTTCACCACCGGGTTCCGCAAGGGGAGTCCCGATGACCCGGGCCTATCTCGCCTTTACCGAAAAGGGCTTTGCGCTGGCCGGGACCCTTGCGGCTGCCCTGCCCGGCAGCGTGAGCCGCTGCGGCGGGGACGGCGTCCGCCTTGCCGACTGGACCGCTGCGCGGTTTGCCGACTGCGATGCCCTGATCTTCGTGGGGGCCGTTGGCATCGCAGTGCGGGCCATCGCCCCCACTGCCGCAGCAAGGCAAGCGACCCAGCCGTGGTGGCGGTGGACGAGTGCGGGCACTTTGCCGTGCCCCTGCTGTCGGGACATCTGGGCGGTGCCAACGATCTGGCCCGGGCCCTTGCGGCGGTCTGCGGGGCAGTCCCGGTCATCACCACGGCCACCGATGCCAACGGCATCTTTGCGGTGGACGAGTGGGCAAAACGCCAGAACTGCGCCGTACCGGAGCCGGAACGGATCAAGCACGTCAGCGGCCCGCTGCTGGACGGCAGAGTGGTTCCCTACTGGTCGGAGTTCCCGGTCGCCGGGGAGCCCCCCGCAGGGCTGTGCCCGGCAGATACGCAGGAAACCGCCGGGTTCGCCCTGACCGTCTGCCCCGCCGGGCAGGGCCTGCATCTGATCCCCCGCATCGGCGTTCTGGGCATCGGCTGCCGCCGGGGCACACCGGCGGAGCAGCTGGAAGAGGCCTTTGCCTCTTTCTGCGGCCGGAACCGGCTCTCGGCCCTGTGCATCACCGCTGCGGCCAGCATCGACCTGAAGCAGGACGAGCCCGGCCTGCTCGCCTTCTGCCGGGGCCGCGGCTGGCCGGTGACCTTTTTTCTCCGCCGGGCAGCTGCAGCAGGTGCCCGGGCAGTTCACGGCCTCCGCCTTTGTCCGGAACGTCACCGGCGTGGACAATGTTTGCGAGCGGGCAGCGGTGCTGGCTTCCGGCGGGACCATCCGCATTCCCAAACAGGCGGGCGGCGGCGTGACCTTCGCGCTGGCGCTCCGCCCCTATGCCCTGGACTGGAGGTGGCAGAATGTCTGAAGTATTCGTGGTGGGTCTCGGCCCCGGTGACCCGCAGTTCCTGACCGCACAGGCGCAGAGCGCCTTAACACAAGCCGAGGTGCTGTGCGGCTATACGGTCTATCTGGACCTGATCCGGCCCTATTTCCCGGAGAAAGAATTTTACTCCACCGGCATGACCCGGGAGCTGGACCGCTGCCGCTGGGCGCTGGAGACCGCCCGGGCCGGGCGCAAAGTGGCGCTGGTCTGCTCCGGCGACGCCGGGGTCTACGGCATGGCAAGCCCTCTTCTGGAGCTGGCGGAGGAGTTCCCGGACGTTCCGGTAGAGGTCGTCCCCGGGCTCACGGCCGCACTCAGCGGCGGCGCCGTGCTGGGGGCCCCGCTGGCCCATGATTTCTGCGTGATCAGCCTGTCCGACCGGCTGACCCCCTGGCCGGTGATCGAAAAGCGGCTTGCGGCAGCGGCCATGGGGGGATTTCTGCATCGCGCTGTACAACCCCGCTTCCAAAGGCCGTCCGGACTATCTGGCCCGGGCTGTGCGCATCCTGCTGGAACAGGGCAAAGCCCCTGAAACGGTCTGCGGGCTGGTCCGGAACATCGGCCGGGAGGGGCAGAGCCGCACCCTTATGACGCTGGCCGGGCTGGAGACTGCACCGGTGGATATGTTTACTACCGTCTACATCGGCAACGCCGCCACCCGGGCCCTGCGGGGCCGGATGGTCACCACCGAGGGGTATCGTCCATGAAGATCGTTGTGTTCAGCGGCACCACCGAGGGCCGCATCCTCTCCCGGCAGCTGGCCGCGCTGGGGGCTCAGGTCCTTGTCAGCGTAGCCACCCCGCTGGGGGCCGAGGAGCAGGGCGAAGAGACCGGCATCACCGTCCACTGCGGGCGGCTGACCCCGGAGGAGATGGCCGCTCTTCTGCAGGGGCCGACCTCTGCGTGGACGCCACCCACACCTATGCCGTGGACGCCACCCGGAACATCCGCGCCGCCTGCGACGCCGCCGCCATCGAATACCACCGGCTGCTCCGGGCCCAGAGCCCCCTGCCCGCCGGGAGCATGGTGTTCCGCTCGGCAGCCCACGCAGCCGAATTTCTGGCGGACACCCGGGGCAATGTCCTGCTGGCCACCGGTGCCAAGGAGCTTTCCGCCTTCGGCGGGCTGGACCCCAGCGGCTGTTCCCCGGGTCCTGCCCACGAAAGAGGGCATCGCCGCCTGCGAAGCGGCGCAGATCCCCCACCGGAATATCATCGCCATGCAGGGGCCCTTTTCCTATGACCTGAACCTGGCCCTGATGGACCAGTTTTCCATCCGGTTCCTCATCACCAAGGACGGCGGGGCCGCGGGCGGCTTTGCCGAAAAGGCCCGGGCGGCGCAGGATGCCGGGGCCCAGCTCATCGTTATCCGCCGCCCGCCGGAACAGGGTGAGACTGCAGAGCAGATCCTCGCCCGCTGCAGGGAGGTGCTGCCATGATCACGCTGATCGGCATGGGCTCCAGGACCCCGGGAGCCTGACGGCCCGGGGCCTTGCCGCCCCCTGCAGAGGGCCGACCTGATCCTCGGGGCACGGCGGCTGCTGGAACAGCTGCCCACAGGCTGCACCCCGAACCGGAAAGCGCTGTATAAACCGGAGGAGATCCTTGCCTGTCTGGCCGAAACCACGGCGGAACAGGCCGCCGTGGTCTACAGCGGCGACACGGGGTTCTACTCCGGGGCATCGGGCTTGCTGCCCATGCTCCGGGCCTGCGGCATCTCCTGCAACGTGATCCCCGGGCTTTCCAGCGTCCAGCTGCTTGCCGCGGCCGTCGGCCGCCCCTGGCAGGACTGGAAGCTGGTCTCGGCCCACGGCTGTTCCTGCGACCCGGTGGCCGAGTGCCTTACCGCCGGGGCGCATCCGGTCTTTTTCCTGACCGGCGGCGCAGAGACCCCTGCCACCCTCTGTGCCCGGCTGACCGAAGCCGGGCTGGGCGCGGCCCATGCGCTGGCGGGTGAGAATCTTGGCACCCCGGAGGAGAAGATCTCCTTCGGCACCGCCCGGGAGTTTGCCGGGCGGCAGTTCGCCTCCCTGAGCGTTCTGCTGGTGGAGCATTTTCCCCTGCCGGACCGGCGGTGCGCCGGTCTGTCGGATGAAGCGTTCCTCCGGGGCGAAGTGCCCATGACCAAGCAGGAAGTGCGGGCCGCCGCGCTGGCAAAGCTGGCCGTCCGCCCCGAGGACATCCTGTGGGATGTGGGGGGCCGGAACCGGCAGCGTCAGCGTAGAGCTGGCCCTTGCCGCCCCCGAGGGCAGGTGTACGCCGTCGAGTGTAACGAGACCGCCTGCGGGCTCATCCGGCAGAACCGGGAGAAGTTCGCCGCCTTCAACCTGACTCTAATCGAAGGAAAAGCCCCGGATGCACTGAAAGCTCTGCCCGCCCCGGACGCCGTTTTCATCGGCGGCACCAAAGGCGGCATGGCCGGGGTCGTGGATGCCGTGCTGGAAAAGAACCCCTCCGCCCGCATCTGCATTTCCGCCATCGCACTGGAGACCCTCAGCGCCGCCGCTGCGGCGCTGACGGCCCACGGGCTGGCCGCGCAGGTGACGCAGATCGCCGTCAGCCGCACCCGGCCCGCGGGCGGGCTGCACCTGCTTATGGCCAACAACCCCGTTTTCCTCATTACAGGTACAAACTCATGATGCAGTTTCTCATCGCCGCGCCGCGCTCCGGCAGCGGCAAGACCACCGTCACCTGCGCCCTGCTGGCGGCGCTGAAACGGTGCGGGGCCGACCCCTGCGCCTTCAAGAGCGGGCCGGACTACATCGACCCCATGTTCCACCGGTCCGTGCTGGGGGTGGAGAGCCATAACCTGGACCTGTTCCTCTCGGACAAATCCACGGTGCAAAGCCTGTTCGCCCGCTACGCCGCCGCCGGCATGGGGCCGCCGTGTGCGAGGGGGCCATGGGCTTTTACGACGGCCAGGGCCTGACCACCCGCGCCAGCGCCTGGGAGCTGGCCGACACTCTGGGCCTTCCGGTGCTGCTGGTCATCCAGCCCAGGGGGCCAGCGTGACGCTGGCGGCTGAGATTCAGGGCCTTGTGCATTTCAGGCCGAAGAGCCACATTGCGGGCATCCTGCTCAACGACTGCTCCGAAAAGCTGTACATAATGCTCAGACCCCTGCTGGAAGCTGAGACCGGCCTGCCGGTGCTGGGGTATCTGCCCCGCCTGCCGCAGGCGGCGGTGGAGAGCCGCCATCTGGGCCTGAAGACCGCAGGGGAGATCAGCGATCTGCAGGAGAAGATCGGCCAGCTGGCCAATGCACTCTCCGCGACTCTAGACTGGGCAAAGCTGGAAGCGCTGACCGACCGGCCTGCCCCGGCGGAATGCCCACCGGATATTCTGCCGAACACATCCCGGGTCCGCATCGCGGGCAAAAGACGAAGCCTTCTGCTTTACCTACGCCGAAACGCTGGACGCCCTGCGTGAAGCCGGGGCCGAGCTGGTGTTCTTCAGCCCGGTGCAGGATACGGCCCTGCCGGAGGACGTCGGCGGGCTGTACCTGCCCGGGGCTACCCGGAGCTGTACGCCCGGCAGCTGAGTGAAAACACCTCCATGCTTACCGCCGTCCGGGCTGCCGTTCACGGCGGCCTGCCCACCGCGGCCGAATGCGGCGGATTTCTGTATCTGGGGCAGACGCTGGAAGATGCCGACGGCACGGTCTGGCCCATGGCGGGCGTCCTGCCCGGGCGCGGTTTCCGGGTCGGTCGGCTGGTGCGGTTCGGTTACGCGGACCTGACCGCCAAAACCGACAGCCTGCTGTTCCGCGCCGGGGGAGCATTTGTATATTCATGAATTCCATCACTGGGATTCCACCGACAACGGCTGTGCATTCACTGCCGTAAAAACGAGAAAACACAGTGGGAATGCGGCTTTGCAAACGAGCATTTCTATGCCGGTTTCCCGCATTTATACTGGGCAGGCACCCCCTTGCCCCGCCGCTTTGTGCGCGGTGCCCTGTATTACAAGCGACATCAGAGGAACGACTTATGACCGAAACCGAACTCAAAACCCTGCTTTCCGGCATCACCCCGCCGGACGAAGCGGCCCGGGCGGCGGCCCATGCCCACTGGGCCGGCCTGGCAAAGCCCCTGGGCGGACTGGGTGCGCTGGAAACGATGCTGGAAGATGCCGCCGCCCTGACCGGGGATGCCGTGCTGGATTTCTCCCGCCGGGCGGTGCTGGTACTCTGCGCCGACAACGGCGTGGTGGCCCAGGGTGTGAGCCAGACCGACCAGAGCGTGACCCGGGCGGTGGCGGAAAATCTGGCCGCCCGCCGCACCAGTGTCTGCCAGATGGCAAAGACCGCCCATTGTGAGGTGGTGCCCGTGGATCTGGGCATGGCCGGAGCGCCGGTGTCCGGGGTGACGGACTGCCGCATCGCCGCCGGGACTGCCGATTTCACCGCAGGGCCCGCCATGAGCCGGGCACAGGCGGTGGAAGCCATCGCGGCAGGCATCCGTCTGGTGCAGCAGCAGAAAGCAGCCGGGATGCGGCTGCTTGCGACCGGAGAAATGGGCATCGGCAACACCACGACCTCCAGCGCGGTGGCGGCGGTCCTGCTGAGCCAGCCGGTGGAGCTGATGACTGGCCGGGGGCCGGGCTTTCGGATGAAGGTCTGGCCCGGAAGCTGGACGCCATCCGCCGCGGCATCGCGGTAAACCGCCCCGACCCCGCCGACCCGATGGACGTTCTGTGCAAGCTGGGCGGGTTCGACATTGCGGGCCTGTGCGGTGTTTTTCTGGGCGGTGCGCTGGAACGGATCCCGGTGCTGATGGACGGTTTCATCAGCGGAGCAGCGGCTCTGTGTGCCGTCCGGCTCTGCCCTGCCGCCGCCAAGGCCGTGTTCGCCAGTCACTGCTCCTCCGAGCCTGCGGCCCGGCTGGTGCTGGATGCGCTGGGCAAAGCTCCGCTCCTCACCGCAGGGCTCCACCTAGGCGAGGGCACCGGAGCCGTGGCCAGCATCCCTCTGTGGGACATGGCCCTTGCGGTCTACGACCACTGTTATTCCTTCACGGAGGGCGGCATCACGCCGTATTCCCCCAATGCTGACGCTGGTTCTGGGCGGTGCCGCCAGCGGAAAAAGCGAATATGCCGAGAACCTTGTGCTGAAACAGGCCCTGCCCCGGTACTACCTTGCCACCATGCAGGTCTGGGACGCCGAGTGCGCTGCCCGGGTGGAAAAGCACCGGAAGATGCGGGCGGAAAAGCAGTTTGAGACCATTGAGTGCCCCCTGCATCTCGGCACGGTCCGCCTGCCCGCCCGGGGCACCGCACTGCTGGAAGATCTGGGCAACCTGACCGCAAACGAACTGTACGACCCCAGCGGAGCCGGTGAAAACGCCGCCGGGGCCATCCTGGCCGGACTGGATACCGTGTACGCCCAGTGTGAAAACCTGATCGTGGTCTCCAACGAGGTGTTCAGCGGCGGGGCCGACTATGCCGGGGACACCGACCTCTATCTGAACGCGCTGGCCCGGGTGAACAACGCCCTTGCCGCCCGGGCCGATGCCGTGGTGCGGGTGGTGTGCGGCATCCCGGTGTATTATAAAGGAGTGGAAAAATGATCCTGCTGCAGACCATTGCGGTGGCCTTCGCCAAGTTCTCGGCGCTGCCGGTGCCGCAGTTTGAGTGGACCCCGAAGAATATGCGGTATGCCCTGTGTGCTTTCCCCCTGATCGGGCTGGTGTGCGGCGGGCTGTGGTGCCTGTGCGGTGCCCTGCCCCTGCCCCCCAAAACCGCCGGGTTCTGCCTGATCCCGGTCTGGGTCACCGGCGGCATCCATCTGGACGGCTACGCCGACACCTGCGACGCACTTTCAAGCTACGGCGATCGGGAAAAAAAGCTGTCCATCCTCAAGGACCCCACTGCGGGGCCTTTGCGGTCATCCGTCTGTGCAGTTACTTTGCGGCCTATCTGGCCCTCTGCGCCTGCGTCCGCTTCACGCCCCGCGCCGGGCTGCTCTGGACGCTGGCGCTGGTACTGGAGCGGGCGCTCTCCGGGCTGGCCGTGGCGGCTTTTCCGCTGGCAAAGAACACCGGCCTCGCCCACACCTTCGCCACGGCGGCCGACCGCACTGCGGTGCGCAACGTGCTGATCGTTCTGGCCGCCGGCCTGTCGGCGGTCCTGCTTGCGCTGGGCGGCTGGGCGCTGGTGCTGGCGGCACTGCTCTGCCCTGTGGCGGTATCACGCCGTTGCGCAGAAGCAGTTCGGCGGCATCACCGGCGACCTGGCCGGGTGGTTCCTGCAAAAACCGAGATCTGGATGCTGGCGGCGCTGGCCGCCTGTCAATGGGGAGGGCTGTTATGATCTTCATCACCGGGCCGCTGTACAGCGGCAAGCGCACCTTTGCGCAGAAGCTTCCCGGCCAGTGCCTTGCCGACGTGCAGGAGCTGGCCGCCGGGGCCAACGACCTGACCGCTCTGGCCGACCGTCTGGCCGGACAGTATGACATCCTCATCGCCACCGAGGTGGGGGGCGGTGTGGTCCCCGTGGACGCCGGACAGCGCACTGCGCGGGAAGCCGCCGGGCGGCTTGCCTGCCTGCTGGCGGCGCGGGCCGACTGCGTGGTGCAGATGTTCTGCGGCATCCCCACCATCCTGAAAGGAGAACTGCCGGAATGCTGATCTATCTTCTGCGCCACGGGCTGACCGCCTACAATGCCGAAAAGCGCTATCAGGGACAGCGGGATATCCCCCCTGTCGCCGGAGGGGCGGGCGCAGCTGCGCCGGGCCGAGCTTTCGCCCCACACCGTCTACATCACCCCCTCTGCCGCACCCGGCAGACGGCGGAGGTGCTGTTCCCCGAAGCCGAGCTGGTAGAAGTACCGGACCTTCAGGAAATGTGCTTTGGCAGCTTCGAGGGCCGCAGCTTCATCGAGATGGAGCATGACCCCGACTACCTGGCCTGGGTCAATGCCAACTGCGAAAGTCCCTGCCCCGACGGCGAGACCAAGGCTATTTTTTTCGGACCGGGTCTGCCGGGCCTTTGCCGCACTGGTGGACAAGGCCCTTGCCGACGGCGAGGAAACGCTGGTCATCCTGGCCCACGGCGGCACCCAGATGGCCGCCATGGAGCGGTTCGCCCTGCCCCATGAGGATTATTACCACTGGTGCGCCCCCAATGCCGGGGGCTACCTGCTGGACGCCCGGGACTGGGCCGGGCAGCGGGTGCTGCACCTCGTCCGCACCGTACAGTATACCAAGGAGGCTGCAGAATGATCGGAGCTGCTGTTCTGGGCGGGACCGTGCTGGACCTGCTGTTCGGGGACCCCGCATGGCTCCCCCACCCTGTCGTCCTGATGGGCAAAGCCATCTCCGGGCTGGAAAAGCGTCTGCGGACGCGTTTCCCCGCGACCCCCGGCGGCGAGCTTCTGGGCGGGGCGGTCCTCGCCTTCCTGCTGCCCACCGGGACCTTCCTGCTCACCGGGCTGGTCTGCCTTGCCGCCGCCCGGATCAGCCCGTGGCTGGGGCTGGCCGTTCAGATGTTCTGGTGCGGGCAGGCGCTGGCCGCAAAGGGCCTTGCGCAGGAGAGCATGAACGTCTACCGGGAACTTATCAAGCCGGACCTGCCGGCCGCCCGCAGGGGCTGTCAGCCGGATCGTGGGCCGGGACACCCAGAACCCTGACCCTGGAAGGTGTGACCAGGGCCGCCGTGGAGACCGTGGCCGAGAACGCCAGCGACGGCGTGATCGCGCCGCTGCTCTATATGCTGCTCGGCGGGGCACCGCTGGCCCTGACCTACAAGGCCATCAACACCATGGACAGTATGCTGGGCTACAAGAACGAGAAGTATATCTCTACTTCGGCCGGGCTGCGGCTAAACTGGACGATGTTGCCAACTATCTGCCCAGCCGGATCGCCGGGCTGCTCTGGTGCGCGGCGGCGGCCCTGACCGGGAACAGCGCCAAAGGCGCGTGGAAGATCTGGCGGCGGGACCGCCGGAACCACGCCAGCCCCAACAGCGCCCAGACCGAAAGCGCCTGCGCCGGGGCGCTGGGGGTCCAGCTGGCCGGGCCCGCCTATTACTTCGGCGAGTATTACGACAAACCCACCATCGGCGACCCGCTGCGGCCCATTGAACCGGAGGATATCCGCCGGGCCAACCGGATGATGTACGCCGAAAGTGTTCTGGCACTGGCCCTCGGGCTGGGGCTCCGTGCCCTGCTCTGACCCAGTGCCGGACAGGATGATCCGAAAGGAGAGAAATCATATGCAGCTGGTACATGGCGGAGACTGGGCGGGCTACCGTGCGCAGTTCGGACGGGATGCACTGGATTTTTCGGCCAACGTCAGCCCGCTGGGCCTGCCGGAAGGGGGTAGCGCAGGCCATCACGGCTGCACTGCCCCACGCCGACCGCTACCCGGACCCGCTTTGCCGGGAACTGCGGGCAAAACTTGCCCTCCATGAGCAGCTCCCGGAAGAGCAGATCCTCTGCGGCAACGGTGCCGCCGACCTGATCTTCCGGCTCGTTCTGGCCCGCAGGCCCCGCGCCGCGCTGGTCACGGCCCCTTCCTTCGCCGAATATACCGCCGCGCTGGAAACCATCGGCTGCACGGTGGAGCGCTGTTTTCTGAAAGATGCCGATGATTTTGCCGTGACGGAGAGTTTTCTCGATGCCATCCATCCGGGGCTGGACATGGTGTTCCTCTGCCAGCCCAACAACCCCACCGGCCAGCTGACCCCGCCCGCGCTGGTGGAGCGCATCCTCCGCCGCTGCGCCTGCCTGCGGGCCCTGCTGGTGGTGGACGAGTGCTTTCTGGATTTTCTGCCCGACGGCGGTACCCTCTCCGGCAAGGCCCTGCTGCCCGCCGGGGGCCTCGTGATCCTGAAAGCCTTCACCAAGCTCTACGCCATGGCCGGGGTGCGGCTGGGGTACTGCCTCAGCGCGGACACGGCGCTTCTGGACGCCATGCGGCAGGCCGGGCAGCCGTGGGCGGTTTCCAGCCTGGCTCAGGCCGCCGGTGTTGCCGCGCTGGATGAGACCGCCTATGTGGAGCAGGTGCGGGCACTGATCGCACAGCAGCGGCCCCGGCTCACAGCCGGGTTGCGGGCCCCGGGCTGCGGGTACTGGACGGCCGGGCCAACTACCTGCTGTTCCGGGCCCCGGAGACGCTGGGCGGACAGCTATTGCAGAAGGGCATCGTCCTGCGCAGCTGCGCCAACTATCCGGGACTGGATGCCGGCTGGTACCGCACTGCCGTGCGCACCGGCCCGGAAAACGAACATCTCCTCAAAGCACTTGCGGAGGTATTGGAATGAGCAAGGCAAAATGTATCATGGTACAGGGCACCATGAGCGGTGCCGGCAAAAAGCCTGCTGTGCGCCGCCCTCTGCCGCATTTTCGCGCAGGACGGCTACCGGGTGGCCCCTTTCAAGAGCCAGAACATGGCCCTGAACAGCTTTGTCACCCGGGACGGTCTGGAGATGGGCCGGGCGCAAGTGGTGCAGGCACAGGCCGCCGGGATCGAGCCGGACACCCGCATGAATCCCATCCTGCTCAAGCCCACCACCGACGTTGGTAGTCAGGTCATCGTCAACGGCGAAGTCCGCGGGCAGATGCCTGCCTCTGCTTACTTCCGGATGAAGCGCAGCCTCATCCCGGAGATCCTGTCCGCCTACAACAGTCTGGCTGGGGATGTGGACATCATCGTGATCGAGGGTGCCGGGAGCCCGGCCGAGATCAACCTGAAGGCCGACGACATCGTCAACATGGGGCTGGCAAAGCTGGTGGATGCCCCCGTGCTGCTGGCCGGTGACATCGACCGGGGCGGGGTCTTTGCCCAGCTCTACGGCACTGTAGAGCTGCTGGAACCCGACGAGCGGGCCCGCATCAAGGGGCTCATCATCAACAAGTTCCGCGGGGACGTGGAGATCCTGCGCCCCGGCCTTGCCATGCTGGAAGAAAAGACCCGCCTGCCCGTGCTGGGGGTCGTGCCCTACCTCAAAGTGGATATCGAGGACGAGGACTCCCTCTCCGAGCGGCTGGACACCGGCAAAACGGTCAAGCCCTTGGACGCGGCCGTCCTCCGCCTGCCCCATATCTCCAACTTCACCGATTTCATGCCGCTGGAGCAGCACCCGCTGCTGGGGGTACGGTATGTGCAGAACGCTCGTCAGCTGGGCACACCGGACTGCGTCATCCTGCCCGGCACCAAGAACACCGTGGAGGATCTGCTCTGGCTGCGGCAGTCCGGGCTGGAAGCCGCTGTCCTGCAGCTGGCCGCGGCCGGGGTGCCCGTGCTGGGGGTCTGCGGAGGCTACCAGATGCTGGGGCAGTGGCTGGACGACACCGCCGGGACCGAGAGCGGCCGCTCCCAGACCGTCCGGGGGCTCGGGCTCCTCCCCACCCGCACCGTCTTTACCGGTGAAAGCGCCGGGCGCAGGTCACGGCCCGGGTCACGGCCGCCCCTTTGCCGGGGCGCAGCTGACCGGCTACGAGATCCATACCGGCCGCACCGAAGTCCAGGGCACAGCATTCTGCCGCCTGTCCGGGGACGTTCCGGAGGGCTGCGCGGAGGGCAATGTCTTCGGCACCTACCTTCACGGCCTGTTCGACACCGGCGCGCTGACCGAAGCGCTGGCCGCCTTCCTCTGCAGGCGGAAGGGGCTGGACCCCGCCGATGCCGGAGTACTCTCCATGGAGCAGTACCGGCAGCAGCAGCTGGATCTTCTGGCCGACGGCGTCCGCCGAACACTGGATCTGGACGCCATTTACGCCGCCATGGGCATGGAGCAAAGGAGCAGACAATGACACCACAACATCATCTGCCCGCCGACATTGAGCGGACAAGCCTTTCCATCATCACCGCCGAGCTGGCCGAACTGGGGCTGACGCCCCCGCCGGAGACTGCCGCCGTGGTCCTGTCGCCCAGACTCCAGGTCTTGCCGGAGGCGGGGTCAGAAAGGCGGATGCCCTCGGTGAGGTGGTGCCGGTGGCGGTCAGGCTGGAAGCAGGCACAAAGCCCTCCACGCCGTTCTCCAGCTCCACGAAGATGCCGCGCTGGGTCACGCCGGAGATGATGCCCTCGTAGCACTCGCCCAGATGGCGGCGGGCGTACTCGGCCTTGTAGTAATCCTCGGCCTTGCGCTCGATCTGAACGGCCAGCACTTCCCGCTCACTGGACTGCTTGGAGGCCTTCTCCGCAAAGTCAGTATAGCGGACGATCATGGTCTCCTTGTCGGTGCCGCTGAGTAGGTCGGTCATGATGCGGTGGATGGCCAGATCCGGGTAACGGCGGATGGGGCTGGTGAAGTGGGCGTAATCCTTGAGCACCAGACCATAGTGGCCCTTGGGCTTTTTTCCTCATAGCAGGCCTTGGACATGCAGCGGAGCATTCCGGTGTTGACGATCTGCTCAAACGGGGTGCCGCGCACACCTTCCAGAATGGCGCTCAGCTCCTTGGGAGTGGGCACTTCCTTGGCAAAGTGGTCGTTGATGCCGCAGGCCTGCAGCAGGCTGTGCAGACGCTCCAGCTTCTCGCCGTTGGGCTCCTCGTGGACGCGGTAGACAAAGGGGATCTGCTTGACCCGGGCAAAGTGGGCGGCGCACTGGTTGGCCAGCAGCATGAACTCCTCGATCATGGCCTCGCTCTCGCCGGAGGTACGCTTTTTCACATCGATGCAGTGGCCGTCCTCATCCAGAATGAGCTTGACTTCCCCGCTCTCGAAGTCGATGCAGCCGCGCTCCTTGCGCAGGCGGGCACGGTGGCCGTAGAGCTCCTTCATGGCGGGCAGCTGATCTGCCACCTCGGCGTACTTGGCCTGAATGTCGGCATCAGCAGTGCCGGCCAGCAGGGCGTTGATCTCAGAGTAAACGCCCTTGACCCGGCTGCAGATGATGGATTTGACGAACTTGTAGTCGGTCAGATTGCCGTCCTGATCCAGACGCATCAGGCAGGAGAACGCCAGACGCAGCTCCTTCTCGTTCAGGGAGCAGATGCCGTTGGAAAGGCTCTTGGGCAGCATGGGCACGACCTGATCCGCATAGTAGACCGAAGTGGCGCGGTTGAAGGCTTCCTCGTTCAGCTCACTGCCGGGCTTGACGTAGTGGGAGACATCGGCGATGTGAACGCCCAGCTCATAGCCGCCCCCGGAGAGCCGGGTCAGGCTGATGGCATCGTCGATATCCTTGGTCTCGGCGCTGTCGATGGTGAAGATGGGCAGGGCCCGCAGATCCATGCGGCCCTTGCAGTCCTCTTCGGAGACGATCATATCCTCAAACTTCTTGGCCTCGTCCCGCACCTTCTCGGGGAAGCGGGTGTGGATGTCCTTGGCATAGAGCAGGGCCTTGGCGCAGCGCTTGGCTTCGTCGCTGCTGCCAAAGCGCATGGAAACGCCCACGCGGTGGTCCTCCTGCCGGGTGCCGCGCTGCAGGATCTCCACAGCGACCTTGTCGCCGTCCTTTGCGCCGCCCTCGCAGTCCCGCTGGATCTGCATGGAGATGGCCGGGCAGTCATCGGGCACGAACTTCAGCCGGCCCTCGATACGACGGGCAGTGCCCACCATGTCGTTCTTCTGCTCGAGCACAGCAAGGATCTCGCCCTCATCGCTGCCCTCCACCCGGGGGTGGGCAAATTTTTCCACCAGGACAGTCGCCGGGCATGGCGCCGCGGGTGAAACGGCCCGGGATGAAGATATCGCTCGTACCGTCATCCAGCATCACAAAGGCAAAGTTCTTGCCCAGCTTGACCACCTTGCAGGGCAGGGCCTTTTCGGCACGGCCAGAGCGGGCAGTGAAGAACACGCCGGACTTCTGGCAGACCACAGCATCGTGCACCAGCTCGTCCAGAGCCTCCATCACCTTGCGGTCCGCGGCACGGTCGCCGCCGAACTTTGCCTTGAGGTCCTTGACCATGCAGGGCTGGTTCTGGATGGCATGTTCAATTTTATCGCGTAATGACATATTTTTCTTTCCTTAACACTTTTCCGGCATTCTCCAATGGAACCCGGACAACTTCTTTCCCACGAGAGGTTTAGACAGAAAAAAACAGCCCCGCCTTACACGGGGCTGTACACGGGTGCTCAGGCCAGACGGCTGGCGAACACACAGGCCAGGATAGCCACCACAAAGAACACGATGCCTGCAATGCGGGTCACCTTGGCCAGCATCTGATCCGCAGGGGTCAGGCGTGCATTGTTGGCACCGCCCACACCACCGTTGATGGCACCGGCCAGACCCTGACCGTGGGTGTGCTGCATCAGGGTGAGGACAACGATAACCAGCGAGACGACCAGCAGGATGGCACCGCCGACGATTTCAATGACAGACATGGATGGAACGCTCCTTTTATCTTTAGTTTCATAGAGACTGCATACAAATACAAGTGTATGATAGCACAAAAGCACCGGGAAATGCAAGAAAAAACCGTGGGCTACGGGGCCAGAATTTCCAGCCCTGCCGCCACCCGGGCAAAGATGGCCGCGCTGGAAAAGGCAGGCTCGGCCTGCGTGTCCTGCAGCACCACGATGGTATAGCGGGGCTGCTCTGCCGGGACAAAGCCCGCAAACCAGTAATTTTTCAGCTCTGTACCGCCGGAAAACTGGCCGGTCTGGGCCGTGCCGGTCTTGCCTGCCGCGGTCTGGCCGGGCAGGGCGGCCTCATGGCCGGTGCCCCCCGGCCACCACACCCGCCAACAGGGCCTGCAGGGCGGCGGCGGTGCGCTTTGTAAGCACCCGCCTGCTCCGGACATGGGAAAGCGCCATGAGGGGTGTGCCGGTGGTCTCGTCCCAGAGTGGTCTCCAGCAGCAGCGGGGTGCGGCAGATCCCCCCGCAGGCAATGGTGTTCATCATGGCGGCGACTTGGAGGGGGGATGCCAGCAGCTCCCCCTGCCCAAAGCAGAAATTGGCGTAGGCCCCGCTGGACGCAAGAGCCTCCCGCTCCGGCAGGACTCCAGCCGCCGTGTGCAGGGCATCGGTGAGCGGGATCGCCTGCCCGAAGCCCAGCTGCTCTGCCATGGCGCGGACAGCATCGGCCCCCAGCGCCTGCCCCAGCCGGATGAAGTAGCCGTTGCAGCTCTTTTCCAGCGCGCCGGCCAGATCCACCTCACCATGGGGAATGCCGCCCGCACAGCGGAAGATCCGGCCATCCACCGCGCACCAGCCGGGGCAGGTGTAGACAAAGTCAGCTCTCCCCGCCTCCAGCGCCGCAGCGGCCAGCACCGGCTTGAACACCGAGCCCACGGCATAGCACTGGAACGCCCGTTCCAGCAGGGGGCTGTCCGGGGCGTTCAGGCTGGCCGAAATGTTTTCCGGATCATAGCCGGGGCGGCTGACGCAGGCCCGCACCTTGCGCGTTGGTGTCCAGCACCAGGATGCAGCCGCTCTGCATCATCGTCTCGTTGGCCACGGCTTCGGCGGTCTGCTGGATCTCCCGGGAAGGGTCAGCTGCACCCCCACGGCCCCGCTGTCGGCGGGGGTGAGGGGTAGGCTCGGCCCGCAGCTTTCCCTGGGCGTTGACGGTGCAGAGCAGGGTATCCCCCCCCCGCTGCCGGTGAGCAGTTCGTCAAAGGCGGCTTCCAGACCGGCAGCACCATGGCCCTCGCCATCGAGGTACCCCAGCAGCTGCACTGCCAGCGGGGCGGCAGAGTTCGCCGTGCCGTCGGCCAGCAGGAAACGCCCAGCGCGGAAACATCCCGGTCCACCTCCAGCAAGAACGGGGACGCGGCGTTCCGCGCTTCCGGTAGGTAGTTCCCGCCTGACCGGCGGCATCGGTGTAGGCGAACAGGCGGGCATAGCTGTCCCCCCCCGGGCACGCAGAGGGCCATCCAGCGGGTGGTCTGCCCCGTGAGGAGCTGGCCCCTGTGATCATAGAAGTTGCCCCGCCGGGCGGGCAGGGTCAGGGTCACTGTACTCTGGGCCGCCGCCCGGGCCGCATACACCGGGTCGGAGCAGACCCGGAACAACCGGCAGACCACCACCGCAAACCCGAAGATCAGCGCCCCATACAGGGCCAGCACCCGTTTGCCGGACATGAAAACGCCCCCTTCCTGTCGGTAGTATGGACAAGAAAGGGGGCTAATATCATTTCTTTTTTTATCTATCGCAAGACTAGAAATTAGCACAACAGAAACAGCATATCTGCGATATGCAAACCAACGTTGTTGCTGTTGCATTAAAAAGTTGGTTTGCTATAGGATTCGGTTTTCAGGGAACCGGTGCGGCTTAGTACATGCCGCCCTTCCAAACCACACTTTTGGAGCCGAATCACGAATATCGGGAAACGTAGACTTTTGTAGAATTATCAAGGCCACAAGCCGATTTTTCCAGATTCTCAGTTTTTGCACGATTCACGCTTTTCTACGCAAATCTACGCCACTTACCGGGTGATTGGCGTAAGTTTTGGCGTAAGCAATTCCGCTTCATGCGTCGAAAATCACAGGTTGCCGGCGATCTGTTCAAAGGCTCTTTCAACCGATTCAAAGCTGCTGTGCGTGTAGACATCCAACGTCACACTGGCATTGGAGTGTCCCATCAGGTATTGCAGGCTTTTTACATCCAGCCCGGCCTGCTGAACATTGGTGCAGAAGGTGTGTCGCAGCACATGAGGTGTAATGCGCGGAACAGGTTTGCCGTACACCTTCTCAAACTTTCCCTGCACGCCACGCATATAGTTTTCAAGTGCATTGCCACCTTCGGCATTCCAGACTTGTCCAGAAAGAGGAATCCGCTGCAACCATCCACCAGCGCTTCCACTTTCGTGGACGCTCTTGCTTTTACTACACGCCGCAACGCTGCACAAACGGTATCTGTCATGGGAACATTGCGGATACCGCTTTTTGTTTTCGGCGGTGTGACAAAGTAGGGCTTTTCAGCCGTCCGGCAAAGCTGCCGCCGGACATGGATACAGTGCCGTTCAAAGTCGATATCTGCTCGTGTCAGGCCATACAACTCACTCACACGCAAGCCGGTTCCCATAAGAACGACGATATCATCATAGTAGTTGCCGCCATAGTCTTGAACGAATTGCAGATATTTCTCCTGCTGTTCTCTAGTCAGGGCATCACGCACATAAGCGTCCTTCGGCACAACGTCCGACAGCTTGAACTTAAATGGATTCTTGCGGATAATGTCATCCTCTACCGCCATCTCGAATGCCGGTCTGACAACGCTTTGCAGGATTCCTATGGTGTTTTGCTTGAAACCGCTGTCATGCAGAAACACGAACCAGCCTTTCGCATCGGACAATTTTACCGTTTTGATGGCTTTTTGCCCGAAAGGGTCCGCATGAATCCGCTTGACCGATGTGTTGTACGACCGCAACGAATTTGGCTTCAACCCACGTTTCAGATTCATATAGCGGTCAACCAGATCAGCCACTGTCATCTCTCCGGCGGCGTAGTCGATGCCGTCTGCCAGATCGCGCCACAGTTCTTCTTCTTTTTTCCGCAGCTCTGTCAGGGATTTAGCGTAAATACAACGCCGTTTCTTGTGGATATCGGTATAACGATAGTCGTAGGTGCCGTTTGCTCTCTGGCTTTCGCCATCCTTCAAAACACGACCTTTGCTATCTTTGCGCTTTTCAGGCATTTAGAAGCTCCTTTCTGTGAAAAGCGCATCTATAAGGTCAGTGTCAGTATAACACATCAACCATGCGATTTCCACCCGCAGCGAATGAGAAAAGGACGGTTTCACATTTGCAGCCTTTGGCAGCCTCTCAAATAGAATATGCTTGCTCGACAAAGCAATCGAACAGGCGACGTTTAATCAGACGCTTGTTTCCCACCCAAAGGACGAATTTGCATTTATCTTCGTTCGTAATTTCACGCAGTTTATTGATGCCAATGCCGGAGTAAGCCGCAGCTTCTTCCAGCGTCAGATTGCTCTTTTCCCCAGATTGGAACTTGTCGGGACTTGGTCCCTCCATCTTGCTGATGCAAGACCGTTCCGGCGCTTGAAGTCTCCACCGGGGACTTCATTGCTTCGCAAACGCGAACTTCCTTCATAGACAGACCTCCACTTCCTTGTAACCGAACGCCTGTAACCGGGCAGGGAAACTCTCTTTTTCTGCACGCAGGGCATCCGGTGGGCTTTATACTTTTTCTTATCTTTTTAAGGTTACATGGTTACAGAAAGAGGAAAACGCAGCAGTCGTGCTGCTTTTGCGCCGTAACTGCAGCGTAACCGAACCTGTAACCAGACGTGTAACTACTATCCATCAGAAGGGAAAGTCCAGTTGCTCGGCTTCCATATCCGTTATTTCGGAGAAATCTTCAGCCCCGGTTTCGGGGCTGGTTACGCGCTCCCAGCCTTTCTGAACGCCGTACTTCGGGTAACGCTTGGCGGTTTTATGAGCCTGCCAGCCTTGGATATCGCCGCGCGAAATACCCGTGTTCATGATCTCGCAGATAGGACGGGTCTCCCACTCTGCCGGGATGTTGGTGTTGCCCAGTGCTTCCGCATAGAGCTGCTTGGAACACACCCGTTCACCCGTGTAGTCCTCCAAAAAGGCGTAGATCATGCCAGCCTGTGCATCCTCCTGCATGAAGTCCTGCTGATGGGCCTGCAGCGTTTCCTGCATGGCAGGGCTGAACGCCAGCTTGTAGTCGCCGCTGTTGTAAATCGTCATGGCTTCTGCCCAGAGCTGGTCGATATAGGCGCGAGATTCCTCCTCGTTGTCCAAAATGTGGTCTCAGCCAGTTCCGCATCCACCGGGATGGGGATAAAGCGGCGGTTGCCCGTGCGGTCACGGGGCAAAAAATCCTGCCGATTGGTCGTGCCAACAAAGATGCACTGGCGCAGACGGTCGGCAGGATGGGTCTCGTAGGGGACTTTATAGGTTTCCTTCTGTTTACTGAGAAAACTCTTGATCTCCTCGATACTCTTGGCATTGGCGGTGGCGATCATCTCCGACATTTCGATGATCCAGTGACCTTGCAGCTTGCGGTACACGTTGTCATCGTCCAGCCGCCGCAAATCGTCTGAGAACCACTCGTCCTTAACGGCCAGCAGCCGAAAAAAGCTGGACTTTCCCGCACCTTGCCCGCCCACCAGACAGAGCATGGTTTCAAATTTGCATCCCGGCTGGAACACCCGCTTGATGGCTCCCAGCAGGAATATCTTCATGGCTTCGCAAGTGTACTCGTCCTCCGCAGCACCAAGAAAATGGTGCAGGACGTGGGCAATCCGTTCCGTGCCGTCCCATTTCAGGCCGTTCAGATAGTCCCGGATGGGATGGTAGCGGTTCTCGTTTGCAACAATACGGATAGCAGATTCGATTTTCTTTTCGCTGGAGATGCCGTACTTCTCCATTCGCCGCAGGATATACTTCATATCGGTGTCGTTCAGCGTCTTGCCAGATCTCGGCCAGCCCACGGGCTTTACAATGTCGATGCGCTCGCTCAACAGGTTCAGCCGGATGGCATCGGCAAGCACATGGTCGTTCTGCAGAATCGTGATGCAGTTTTGAATTGTTCGCTGGATCTCGCCGTTGGAGTGCTTGGTCAGCATTTCCTTCACATCGGTAATGGTTCGAGGAGGGCGTTCTTCATTGACTTCTTTACTCAATAAACATCACCTCATACTATTATTGAAAACGATTTTCTGACTTTTCCGCAGTTGAAAGTACAGATGGATTCCGCTGCGCCTGTTCTGCCTGCAAGCGGCTCAGCAGTTGCAGAACGGAATCCGTGCTTTCTCCTTGACCTGTTCCTTGCCTTTCTGCCGGACTTCCGGTTTCAGCAGCTTCTCTTGCAGACGTGCAGCAGTGGTCTGCATGGTCTTGAGGAACTTGTCCAGCACGCCATCCAAACGGTGAGCGACATACTCTCTCGTGGCCTGCGGAGCCTTGCGCTCCGGGGACAGCACCCACTTCTTCGTGTCCTCGATCATCCGCATATCCTCTTTCCGGGTCTCGGTGCGCACTACGTCCGTCACGACCTCCACCGCCTTGTCATAGGCCGCAGCCGAAACTTCATCGATCAGCGTTTCCATGTCGTTGACCCTGAGGGTCAATTCGTCCAGCTTGGTCTGCTGGGCGGCGAGCTGCTCCTTCTGCTTGGCAAGGATGAAGTCCTGCTTTTCCAGATACTTGCGGTTGCCGTACTCCGCTTCCTCCTCCAGTTCCAGCCCGTGCCGTTTTGCAATTTCAAACAGCATCTTCCGGCAGGCAGCATCAAAGGTGATCTTGCGGTTGTTGCGGCGGCTGATGGGCTTGTCCGGGTCGGGCAGCTCGAAGCCCAGTGCTTCCAATGCCTTTTCCTGCTGGGGTGCCACCTCGCCGTACTTGTTTTCGCAGTCGAACACATGACGCTCGTGGATGTGGGGTGTGCTTTCGTCCAGATGCAGTGCCCAGTCCAGCACATGAACATGAGTGCCGAAGCGCTCATGAAATTCGGACATAAACTCTGTCACCACTAAAACCAGGTCTTCCACCGATGCGTGTTCGTCCAACGTTCCGAACTGGTAGATGGTTTCTTCCGGGCAGGTTTTCTTACCTGCAAGCAAGTCCTCTATGGTTCGATTGCGCTCGGTGTGGCGAATCTTCGCATTGCGGGCGTTCTGGTTCTCCACAAAGTGAGCGTAATGGATTTCATAGAACATCTTCTCCACATCGCTGAATGCGGCAGTCTGTTTATCCTTGTCGGATGCCGAACGGATGCCATGATAGCAGTCCCAGTAGATGTTACCTTTAGCTCGTTCCGGGTCAATGTGCTCGCTGTTGGAAAGGTTGAAACTGCGGTCATTGTGCTTGGGGTTATAGGTGCCGTGGGTTCCGGCTCGTCCATTGTGTCGTGTTAATTTCAGATAGACATCCCTCTTTTCCTGTATTTTTTGTACGGTCACTCATGCTATTAGATCACAAGAGTAATACAATTCTTCCAAGCAAAGGGTCATGCATTTCAAGATCAAGTCTTGAAATCTTCTCTCGGAATCGAGAGGTAGTCCTTTCAAAAAATTTATGTGGTTGTCATACTGCAAAGAAAGTGACCTATCGCTCCTTCCCTCAGTGGGAGATCATGGCGTTTGTCTCTTTCCGCTTAGAAGAGTTTGCTTTCGCTCTGCAAGAAAAAGTATAACAGAGAAACTTGGAATCGAACAGGAACTGAGAGTTCCTAATTTTCGGTGAAAGTAGGAAGCATCGTTCCCATTTCTTGTTGCATCCCTATTCTTTCTTTGCGGGGAATCATTAAGATGCTGCATCTCTGTAATTATCATAGCACCTGAAATTGCAAAAGTCGTGGGCTTCGTAGGCCTATTATTGTCCCCCTAAGTGAACCCGTTTTGATTACTTTTTCCTGATTTTGGTATAAGGTTTAGCAGGAGCTTCTTTCATTTCAACAGCTTGCCGGGAGAGTGCGCAGCAGCGGAGCTGCTGGATCTGCCGCCATTTTGCGCCAGATAATACCCAGTAGGATATGACGCACAGCGTCATATCACTGGGCAAGGCGTTCCCCCTTGACTCCCTTCAAAGGGCTGCGGTCTCGCCTGTCGGCTCGGTCGGTGCTTCAAAATACCTGCGGCCTTTTGAGGTCGCCACTGGCGACCCGCACCTCTGCACTCTTGCTCCGGGCAAACTGTCCTGAACGGACAGCTCGTCCGGCTTTTTCAGTTTGCCAAAATGACCAACTGATTCTGTTACGGGTAAAATCAAGTGCCGGGTGGCGGCACCTGATTTTCAACAGACCGAGACGGTACGAAAAACGATGTGCTCATTTTGAGTACTTGCAGCATCTGTAACACGTTTTCGATAGACTTTTTGTCGGCAGGAGTTGCTGCAATAGCGGGCATCTGCACGTTTGGGCGTGAATTTTTCACCGCAGCACTGGCAGACCAAATCCTGACGGCGCATTTGGCGGTATTCCCGCTGCCGCAGATTGTTGGCCTGATTGCCGCACCAGTAGCTGTGACAGTATTTCTTGGTGTAGATGGTGGTGTAGAACACCCGACCGCAGCCGCCGCAGATAAGTTTGTGGACGGCGTATCCTCCGGCGGTAAAGCCCGTTTCCTCATACGATTCTTTCAAATAATCCTGATTGTTCTGCTTCCATTCTTCGTTTGTCATATACATGGAGATGACCCTCCTTTCACTGGCGTTACAGAAAAAACAATGTGGTCAATTTGACCACATTGTTTTCTGGTAACTGAGGAATCAACGTTTAGCCGTTCTCCCTGCATGGATTTCCTGCCTCCTTCCGGCGGCGTTTTCCGGCTCGCTTTTGCGAGGTCATCGCCGGGTATCCCATGCAGACGGTCATGCGGTTTTCAAGGTTCGGCGCTGGATTTGGCAATAAAAAAATCGCCACACAACAACCTGAACCTGACCATTCCTTCCGGGATGGCCTTGATTCGGGTTCGTTATGTAGCGATAGAAAGTTAAAAACTTGCTCCGGCTCCTTCGGGAGCCGAGCTAGAACTCTAAGTAAATATGTTATATTAAATTGTTGGGATAGATTACCACAAAAATCGCAGTGTGTCAACAAAAAACTTTGAAAACACGCCACTTTCGGCAGTGTGCAAGAAAACGCAAGGGAAACCTTGGTAAAAAGAGCGAACAGGACAACTCGTTCTGTTTGTAATGGAATGCCAACTCGGAACTTTTTTGAGCAGAAAAACAACCGTCCACTTCAAGTTGAGCTTGAAAACGGACGATCATTCTTGCAAAGTGATTTTCAAATTTGGGAGGCGTTTTGAAAGGCCTCATAGCGCTAGCAAGAGGTTATACAAAGACCATTTTTGCGTTGCCAAACACTTGTTGGGAAAGTCAAACCCTTGAACTGCATCCGGTTGATGCAGACTGTGCGATTGCATCGCTGATTCGTTCAAACTCATCGCAGCCCTATATTATCGCTCACACTCCCGATCAGGATGTCAAATGCAGAAGCGGCCATCTGCATCTACGCAAACAGCCGCTTCATGATTCATTTTGTACTGGTCACTGCAGCACCTTATTCATCAGCTCTTGATAGCTGTCCACATGGTCGTATGTCACAAGACCATCTGACAATTTTGCGAAGAGCTTCTTGGCGCAGTCGATCTTGGACTTCTCGATTGGGCGCAAGTTCAGGCTTTCCATCGTGCCTTTGGTTTCTGCTACAAAATAGATGTGTTTCACCTTGCCCTCATGGAACACGATTGCCCAGTCCGGGGAGTAGTGTCCTACCGGAGTCGGAATAAAGAAGCCTTTCGGCAGCTTTGCATAGATAAAGACCTCTTCCGCACCATCCAGATTCTCCGCAAACTTACGCTCCACGCTCTTTTCCGCTGTGCCATCGGTGAAAACGTAATCCTGAATCGCCTTTTGCGCCTTGTAAGCCTTATCCATCGTCAGAGCGTGCTTTTCTGCCGTAAAGATACTGCTGTCGTAGCTGCCTTCGATGGTATCGTAGGTAATATGCTCCACGATCATCGTAGCTTTCTGCTCCTTGACCAGCCGGATCACCTTTGTGATAAATTCTTCCGGGTTGTTCTGGTACATCGCAAAGGTCGTCGGCTTGATGCCCTGCAAAATCCGTGCGACGGTGCGCCGGGTCAGCGTTGTGCTCTCTGCAATTTTGCCGATCAGGTCATACGCAACCTGACCTGCGTAGTCATGTTCTAATTTTTTTGTTCTGCTCTTGGCATCGCTGAAGCTGCTGCCTTCTCGCACCATATCGGCACTCAGGACATCTTTCTGCCCGGCATAGGTAACGGTATATTGCAGGCGGCTGACGTACAGTTCCCTGTCGATGTATTCGATTGCTTTCCGGATCAGTTCCTCAGAATCAAAATCCACCGTATAGGCGTATTTGTGGTTGATCGTCTGCCAGAGCTTCTGGAACTCTGCTTTTTCAAATCGGTCGTTCAGCGGATTTTCCAGCACTTTCGGCTTGTTGCCATCCTCAAACATAGACTTGAGCATACTGTCATCATAAATTGCCTGCACAAGCGTGTGCACACCCTCTTCAATGGGCTTCAGCGTTTCCGGCACCGGTGCAAGTGTTCCGGCCTGCACATCGTCCCGGTAGTCCTGCGTGATGTTGTCCTGCTCATCCACATAGTTATTGCGGACAAGATACTGATAAATTGTCCGTGCCTGACGGTCATCCACCTTGACGGTTTTGCCATCCAGCCTGATGGTCTTGCCGGTGAAATATGCAATGTCTGCCTTTCGGGGGCGGTCATACAACACTGCTTCGGTCTGCTTTTGCAGTCCGTCTACAAACCCTGCATAGCTCTCGCTGGCAATAACGGTCAGGACGTTAATATCCTGCACCTTATCTCCCAGCACTTCCGCATCCATGCGGTTTCCGTCCTTATTCACGCACAGACGCAGACCACGGCCTACTTCCTGCCGCTTCGCCGTGTTGCTGTCGGAGTGCTTCAGGGTGCAGATCTGGAACACATTCGGGTTGTCCCAGCCCTCACGCAGTGCGGAGTGGGAGAAGATGAACCGGGTCGGCTCTTCAAAGGACAGCAGACGTTCCTTATTTTTCAGGATCAGGTCATAGGCAGAAATGTCATCCGACATATCTGAGCCACGCTTGACCGAACTGTTGACGCTGTGACCTTTCTTGTCGATGCTGAAATAGCCCTTGTGGACATCATGCACATCGGTTGAATCCAGATAGGCTGTATAAGCAGGGTCAAACAGGGTGCGATGCTCATTCAGAACCGAAAGATACTCCTGCTCAAAAATCTTGCCGTACTCGCCCAGCAGCTCGTTTCCGTCTTCATCGTACTGGCGGTATTTTGCCACTTCGTCGATGAAGAACAGCGAAAGTGTCTTGATACCCAGTTTGAAAAGTTCCTGCTCTTTTTCAAAGTGCGAAAGGATCGTTTCATGGATCTGCACCCGGCGCATATCGTTTTCAGAAACATCGCCGGTGACATCACCTTTGCGGATGGTGTCTCCGTTCGTAAAGGTCACAACGCCCGTGATCGGGTCGATTTCCGACACCACGAAGCCCTTGTACTGCTCCATTTTCTCGGAGATGTAATAAAGATTATCGCCCACATCCAACGTATGGAACTCTCGCTTCGTGCCGTTCTGGTGGCTGACCTCCATCTCCACTTTTGCCCGTGGCGGATTCTTGGGGGAGATAATGATGCTTTCCAGATACAGATATTTGTCCGTACCACGCAGATTTTTGACCTCAAAGCCTTTGACTTCGATTTTCTTGACCAGTCGCTTATTGTAAGCGTCCAGCGCATCCAGAACGTAAATCAGATTATGCTGCTTGGCGTGGGTAGCAGAGTAATTCAGTGTGAAAAGTGGATTGAACTTTTTCAGGGCTTTCTGAGTGGCAGAGTCCTCTTTGCCCATCTTCTGCGGTTCGTCCAGAATCAGGATCGGGCGGTTGGCGGCAATCACATCAATCGGGCGGCGGGAGCCGAACTCATCCCGCTTGGTGTAGATAATTCTCGCAGCGGCATCACCCTTGCGGCCTTCCACGTTCTTGTCCTCGTTCATGGAGGCGGCAAACGCCTGCGTGTTGATGATCATGACATTGATGCCGGAATTGCTGGAAAAGGAATCCAACTGATTCAGGTTGCTGCTGTTGTAGATAAAGAACCGTGCCTTTTTGCCGTAGCACTCCATAAAGTGATCGGCAGTGATCTCAAAGGACTTCTTTACGCCTTCACGGATGGCGATACTCGGCACAACAACGATAAATTTGCTCCAACCATACCGCTTGTTCAGCTCGAACATGGTCTTGATGTAAACATAGGTCTTGCCTGTGCCGGTTTCCATCTCAATATCCAGAGAACACCTGCCCAGCGGTGCCACCAACTTGTCCGACTGATGGATGTTTGCTTCTGCTTGCAACGCGCGGATGTTCTGAAGCAGCTCCTGGTCGGTCAGTTGGAGTGCTTCGTTCTTAAAGCCGGAATCGTTGATTAAATCCTGCAATTCCACCTGTGTTGCATCGTCCCCACTGGAAACAAGGCTCAACTGCTGCGGCTGTGCAGACAGGTTTCCCATATCCCGCAAGTACGACACGCCTGCATTATAGGGCTGACCCTGAAAGACCCGTGCCACCGCATCCACAGCATCGGTCTGGTACTGCTGAATCTTAAAACTAAACTTCATCTTTGTGGTTTACCTCCTGCTCCAGCATCAGGAACCGGTCAAAGTCGCTCTCATACAGGTGATCCTGAATGACACGATACTTTTCGTATTCGGTTTCTGCATGGAGTTTGGCCTGTTCTGCGCTGATTTTACCGGGGCCTGTCAACAGTTCATTGCCGTTGAACTCCAGAAAACCGTCCAGCCGCTTTGCCCAGTCCTCCATGCTCATGGGGATCTTGCGCTCGGCCTGCAGCTCGGCATAATCCAGATAGAGCGACACGATTCGCTCCAGATAGTTCATTTCCTCTTTGCTCAGGTAGTTTTTGGCTACTGTCACATCCGCTTTCAGGATTTTCCCATCCGGCGCATTTTCCCATGTGGTAAGCCCCATGTGCTCCTTGTCTGCATCGGCACGCTCCATGATCAGTTCTCCCGCAGTATGGCGGTGGACTGCATAGTGCATCTTATTCTGGACAGTCTGGAAGAACCGCCGGGTCGTTTTTGCATCCTTGTCATAATCAAACGCTGTTGCGTACAGATCCGTTACTTTCTGATAGAACTTGCGCTCCGACAGACGAATTTCCCGAATCTGCTGCAACTGCCGCTCGAAATAATCATCAGTGAACATGTGGCCTTTTTTTCAAGCGGTCAACATCCATTGTCCAGCCCTGAATGGTGTGGTCTTTCACGATCTGACCCGCCCATTTGCGGAACTGCACAGCACGCTGATTATTCACCTTAAAGCCGACTGCAATAATCATTTGAAGATTGTAATGATCCTGCTTGCGGCTGATCTGCCGGTCACCTTCGGTTTGAACTGTCAAGTATTTCTTGACAGTTGCCTCCGGAGCGAGTTCCCCATCCGCATAAATGCGTTTGATGTGCTGTGAGATCGTCTGTTTGGACACATCATATAAGGTTGCCATCATCTTTTGCGTCAGCCAGATGTTTTCATCCTCATAGCGCATTTCATAGCTGGTATCACTGTCTCCGGTAGAAGCCACGAAGGTCAAATATTCTGCCGCTGAACTGCGAATAGCAAGTTCTTTTTTTCTTCTTCTCGTCCATATCACTGTGCTTTCCTTTTTAATATTATGCGCTCGATTATCCGTTCTCATTTAATGAATTTTCACGCAACACGCTTGTCACCAATCGCAAGACTGCGATGCATCTATGAAACAAGTAATCATAATGCTCTTTACAACAGATGTCTTTCTTATTAGTTTCATGGTGTCGAATTCTGAAGTCATTTCCGAGTTTTGTAAGCGAAGTAAATTCTTCTTCCACCATTTCTCTATACTCAGCATTATTTTTGCTCACGATATCAATCAGCTTAGTAATTGAGCCTTTTTTATCATATTGCTTATAAAATGTCTTAATGCGTTCAAATGCATCCCAAATTTTTTCCGTTGCCGTGTCTATCCTCGCTTCTTTATAGTACTGAAACGCCTGTTCAACGAGTTTATTAAACTTATGATCATCTATTTGAAAATCCACCAAATCGTATGATAGCGAAGCTTGTTCTGACAGAGCGACTTCTAGTAAATCAACAACTATTTGCGCATTTCTTCGTATAGTACCATTAAAGTGTTGCACTTCTTCTACACAATCGTGTATCGCCGGCACATCCTTACCAAACAATTTTTCCGCACGACTTATATCGTCAAATAACTTGGTCTCAGTGTAATCGTTTTCCAAATCATATTGTAACTCTGCAATAGTTTTCATCACATACCGCTTATTCATTACAACCCCTTCTTAAAAGCCTAACTCTATTACATTTTTGATCCAAGTTTCAATTAGGACATACCTTCTTCGTATGTATCCCACAAAAAAAAGTAACAAAGGTAATGCTACATCCAACTGCCAACTTTGCATGACGTGTTTCTAATCCCGCAAACGAAGCACTTTTTCCATGACCACTACCATACGGATTACGTATTTCTGCAAGCTTTGTGGAAATCCCTCTTAAATTCCCAAGAACAGCCTTAATGTTTTCTGATACAGGATCGTTTTCCGAAATTGATTCAGGTGTAAGATTCAGAAGGTTCAGGGTTTTACCTGTCAGCTTGCCCATATTCCAGTTCTTATCCCATGCTACGCCTTTATTATCCAGAATCGTTTTACAACAACTTTCAATTAGTTCTTTGGCTTTGCCGATTGCATCTGTCGGATTTTCACTTTGCATTTTTAACATTAACTCAATCTGCTTAGAAAGATATTGGCTTGAGAACTTCTCCTGTAATTCCGTTGCATTTACAGCCAGTGGGGTTGTGTTGTTCAAAACGCGATTCATATATGCACGACATTTCTTGTATAAACGGGCATATTCCGCATTATACTGGCAATAGCTATACTCATCATCGGTTAAGTTCTCAGTATACTCTTGTTCGTAGTTTTCTTCATAATAGCTCAGCAAATCATTCAATAATTTTTCAATGTCACTTGTCGAAGCACTATTCACATATGCAGCCAGAGATTTTCCCTTTGACATATGATATTCGTTACATAATGCAATACCAATACTTTCCATCGTGAATACATCAAAGTCATTCGTAGTGAAATCGAGAACATAGCCACCACGATTGAATAGTTTTAAGAATGTTCCTATCTCAATATTTGTTAGTTTATCCATATCACAACACCTTCCTTACCGTTTCCGGGCTATACGTTTCAAAAATCTGGTCAAAGTTTGTTGCAACGCTGTCGTTTGCCATGGAGCTGTCACGGAACACGGCATAGTAGGGCTTCATCTGGGCAATGGCCTTGACAGTCTCCTCCGTCACATCATGGTCGAAGCAGGCCAGCAAGAAGCCCTCTGCCACGTTGAACACCCTTTTGCCCGCAATCTCTTTCACCTCAATGGGGCTGGACAGCAACACACCCAGATCCAGCATCACCTGGAACAGCAAGTCCTCCGGGGTACGGTCTTCCTTCACGTTGTCCACCAACGAGAACAGATCCTGCTGACCGACTTCATCCGGTGTGTAGTACACAGGCTTCATGTTGCTTTCATCCAGACGCAGGCAGCGGAAGCCAATATCCAAATCAGCCGGAGCCGTCAATCCGGCTTCTTCCTTGATTTTCCGGCCAGCACGGCGGATACGCTCCTTGCCGATTTCGCAGATGTTCTTGTAGCCTGCCTTATAGGCTTCGCTCTTCTCGTCCGTCTTTTCGGGCAGCTGCACCATGATGAACTTGCGGTGTCCGCCATCCTCGGCGTTCAGTTTCATTACAGCATGAGCAGTTGTGGCGGAACCAGAAAAAAGTCGAGAATAATCGAATCCTTCTTTGAAGCTATATGAACTATTCTTTTCATCAATCGAATTGGCTTCGGAAAATCCATTATTCCTGATTGCCCCAAAAGAGTCGCAATTTCTTTAGTTGCCTCTTGCGTATGTCCAACTTCTGTATTTGGCCACCATGTCCACATGGTTTTTCCTGCTCTATCTGCAAGATATGTCTTTTTTCTCGGAACACCGTTTCCATCCGAACCAAACCAAATATGCCCTGCCGCTATCTCTTCTTCCATTCTTTTTTTTCGTATACCTCCAGCACAGACCCTCTTGTAATTTTACAACACGTCCCGCTGGAGTTACCATATCATAGAATTGATCTTTTTTTGTACCATGTCCGCCTTGCGCAGTACAATCAGTCGAAATCCACGGTCCATTTGGATCATTGTCCGGGTTCTTATATCTCGCATAATCCGCATCATCAAACGGCAACGGATTTAACACTTCATGACCTATCTCCGAATTTTTTATATATGCAAGCACATATTCATGTCCTGCACTAACAATTCTTCTTGCATCGGGAGAAGTTCTCTTTTTGCCAAACCATTTGGGCTATAAAATTATCCGCACCAAAAATTTCATCGCAGCATTTCTTTAGATTTTCTTGTTCATTATCATCAATCGAAATAAAAATAACACCATCATCCGAAAGCAAATCTTTTGCTAGTCTTAGGCGTGGATAAATCATATTAAGCCAATCCGTATGAAACCGACCATTGCTTTCGGTATTGGTCACGAGGCGATTGCCTTCTTCGTCATACTGACCGCTGTTTCCCATGTAATCCTCGGTGCTCTGGGCAAAATCGTCCTCATAGACAAAATCATTTCCCGTATTGTACGGCGGATCAATGTAGATCATCTTGACTTTGCCCAGATAGGTTTCCTGCAAGAGCTTCAGCACTTCCAGATTGTCGCCCTCGATGTAGAGGTTCTCACTGTCAAAACCGCCGGGTGTGCCATCTTTGCCCACACTATCAGCTGCCACCGGACGCAGCGTTGCCGTAATGGGCGCATTAGCCGCCAGCATTGCCTTTTTCTTGTCCGGCCAAGTAAACTGATAGCGTTCCTCCCGACCTTCTACGATGGAATCGGAAAGCTCCTGCCGCAGAACGTCAAAATCAATGGCGTGTTCTACCTTGCCGTCACGCATCACTTCGGTGATGGCATTGGGGAACAGCTTGCCGATCAGCTCAATGTTGCGCTGTACACCGTCAAGGCTGTGCATTTTTAGAGTTTCCATTTTATTTTCCTGCCACTTTCTCTTTTAGTTCATCAATAGATTTTTGACGTTCAATATTGTCCAATAGCAAAAGCGCAAGCAACATCATTTGGTATAGTTCATCATACCAGTCGTCCAGATGCTGGTTGTCTATCTCAGCAACATATTTCTTATATTTTGAAGGGTGATTTATATTTTGATTATTATGTCGAATATTCATGTTATTTAACATGAAAAAGATGTTCGATGTCAGGTCTTTATCTAACTCCTGCAGTTCTTTTCTTCTCGGTTCAAGTTCGCTTGCTAGTTTAAGCAAAATTGACTTTTTTGCATTTATGTTGCCCTTTAGCAATCTGTGATTATATCGAATAATATCGAGTGCAAGTGTCTCTGGAACAATCTCGGCAGTAGCCGTCACCTCTGGTTTATCTTCAATAACCAAGACACACTCATCATCTTCTGGAATATAAGCAGTATAGTTATACTGTCTCAAAATGTCATCCATCACATCTTGCAAATGAAAAAAAAGTTCCCACTCCATAACAAGCCATTCGTTCCTTTTTCTAAGTCGCCAAATGCAAGATTCCAAAAATTATAAATAATCTCAATCAATGTAAAGATACTTCTGCATTGATTGTCGCTGACCGTTTCAAATTATTGTAATTTACGGTTCTAAGGAAATCGTCGACATCCAAACAGTGATTTCTATATTTCCACGTTTCAAAGCAGTAATCTTCTACATAATCTTTCAACGTATATGGTATACCACGATTAACTCTGAGAATTTCTTCTTTAAGAAACATTGAATCCAATCGCAGTACATCATTTGCCAGATTGGTATTGTCTTTTACGATATCAAAAATGCTTTTTCTCACAATTAGGTCTCCTGCTTCTTGATTTTTTTAAGTTCTTGTACCAGTTCAAATTTCTTCTTCGGTTGCTTTTCCTTACGGATTTTAGCTTCCAGTGCCGCAATCTGTTTTTCCATCTGTTCTCGTTGCTTCTGCTGCTCTACGCTGTCTTTCAGCGATGTGCTTTCTCCTGTGCCAAGCACATCACCTGCGATCTGACGGACAAAGTTTTCGTATACAGCATCCAGCGTAAGCCCTTCCAGATGCACCGGCAGGTCGTCTTCGTCCAGCCAGTCCGTAGAATAATAGCGGTCAACCTTAAAGGCCGTCTTGCCCGCCGCAGCCTCCTTGTAGCCGATGACAGCACGATACTTGCCCTCGTATTCCAGCAAAAAGAGGATGTGATACGGAATTTCCCGGTCGATCTGGCGCAACACACTCTCGTCCAGCTCCGGGGCAGACAGCCGTACCTCGAACACTTCGATCTCCGTCACCTGCTCCCCAGCCGCCAGATTCAGGGTGGTAGTCGCAATCTTATTGCGCCAGTAGATGATCCTGATCTGCTCGACAAAGGCTCTCTTCATAGCCGGGGTAACGGCAATGTTCTCATAGAACTTCTGCTTAGGGATGCGTTTATTAAACTCGGTAGATACAGGCAAGCCCAGCACGTTTTTCACCTCTGTGCGTTCATTTTACAACAAGAAAGCAAATCAACTCAAAATCATCCAGCCCAGACACCTGACTGAGCAATGCCGTTGTTCCGCCCGCAGAGAGAACAGGCTGTCGATGTCGCTTTCTTCCTTAACATCAATGATCGAATCAATGGATTCACTCAGCAATTCAGACATTTCTGCCATGTCCTTTCCATCGTCTGTTTCCTGATTGAAGCGTTCGTATACCTCTTTGATCGGCTCAGTCTTTCCACGGCACAGCAGCCGGATATCGTCCAACATCTTTTTTGGGGTTCAGGTAGTCGCAGATGATCTGCCCATCCATGCCGATGTAAACCATGTAGAACGGATGGATTCGATTTCGATTGTCCACATTGACGCTGTTATTGATGTTTTTCAGCACGAAAATCACACCCTCCGGCAGTTCATCCGTAGCCGGAACCACCGCATGAAGTCCACGGGGCTTCTTGTCCAGATCACCATTGTGTTTGATGTAATCCAGCAGGTCGAGCCGGAACTCGTTCAGTCCCAGATCCATGATGGAGATGCCGTCCGACATATCCTCAATATCAACCACTTCTTCCTGTAAGCGTTTGAGCTGCGCCTTGCGGTATTCCAAATCACCTTTTTCTTCGGGGTTGATAAGGTCATCATCGCCGGTGGAGGTCATAACAGTGATTTTCATGCGGGTCTCCACACGGGATTTCAGGTTGATGTAATCGTCCAGCGTCAGATCAGGCCAGAAATTTACAAGCTGAATGTACTGGTTGCGACTGCCGATACGATCAACACGGCCAAACCGCTGAATAATGCGAACCGGATTCCAGTGGATATCGTAGTTGACCAGATAATCGCAGTCCTGCAAGTTCTGACCTTCTGAAATACAGTCTGTCGCAATCAGCACATCAATTTCCGTGGCACTACCGGGCATCAGAACATCCCGGTCTTTGGAAATGGGAGAAAAACAGGTCAGCACATTGTTGAGTGTTGCCTTGAAGCCTTTGATCGTGGTACGTCCGTCAATCGAGCCGGTAATTACAGCGGTATTCAGCCCATATTTCTGCTTTACAAACGCACTCACATTGTCAAAGAGGTACTCTGCCGTATCCGAAAATGCAGAGAAAATCAGCACTTTTCTGTTGCCGGCATTGATCGGGTGCTCAATTTTTTCAGACAGCAGCTGGAACAGTCCTTGCAGCTTTGTGTCATGCTGCGGCGTGATATCTGCCACCATAAAGGTCAACAGCTCCAGAATTTCTGCATCTTTCCGAAGCTCCGTACGCCAGCTCTTCCAGTCCATATCCGCAAGGTCGATTTTGACTTTTTTTGCCGACGGTGAAAAAAGTCAGTGTTTTCATCGTCCATGTCAAAATCGTCTCCGGCCATGTCGTATATATCCAGATCAGCGTGGCCGGAGCGTTCAAACTGGTCAATGGACTGAATCGTACCATCAATCAGTTTCTTGATGCGCATCAGGGTCAGCTGGAACGAATGTACAGAGCTTTCCAGCCGTTTCAGCAGATTGATACTCATCAACCGACAAATACCTTGCTCACGTCCTGTCTGGGTCAGGTTCTCACCCTTATTGTGGGTCAGCTCTTTATATTTCTGGATCTTACTTGCGAAGATGTAGTTGGAGGGCATATAGACGCACAAGCTCAGCTGAATCAGCTGCTCGTAAATCTCATTGTAGTTGATAGCATTATTCAGGTCTGTCAGGCATGGACGGACGGAAATCGGCTTCAACCGCTCCGGGAACTTTCCGATAGCGTTGGTGTTGTAGTACTTCTCGATATGCTTCCGAGAACGTGCGATGGTAACACTGTCCAGCAGCTCGAAGAAGTCGAAATCCAATGTCCGCAGCAGCGCATCCGTGGTTCTCTCTTCTGGTTTCAGCTTGCTCCATGCGTTAAAGGCTTTCTGCGCCTGCTTAAAGATGTCTTCAATGCTCTTTGAGGTGTTCAGCTTTTCATCCAGATATTCGGAGTTTCCCTCATAGGCAAGGGCCAACTGATTTTTCAAGTCAACAAAGCGGTTGTTGACAGGCGTTGCCGAAAGCATCAGCACCTTGGTCTTGACTCCGGCACGGATCACCTTGTCCATCAGCCGCTGGTAACGGTTGTCCTGCGTCTTGCTGTGCGTACCGATGCCGTTGCGGAAGTTGTGCGATTCATCAATCACCACAAGATCATAGTTGCCCCAGTTCAGGCGATCCAGATCGAGGCCATTCGACTTTCCGCCGCTTCTGGACAGGTCTGTATGGAACAGGACATCATAATTCAGCCGATCCGATGCAATCGGGTTGTTCACATAGTTGTCCTTATAGGTATTCCAGTTTTCCGCCAGCTTTTTGGGACACAGCACCAGAACCGACTTGTTTCGATTCTCATAATACTTTACGACTGCCAGTGCGGTAAAGGTCTTGCCAAGGCCAACACTGTCCGCAAGGATGCAGCCGTTGTACTTTTCCAGCTTATTGATGATGGCAAGCACGGCATCCCGCTGGAAATCGTACAGCATACTCCAGATTTTGCTCTGCTTGAAACCAGTAGCCTCGTTCGGCAGTTCATCTTCAGAGATATCATCCAGAAATTCACTGAACACATGATACAAGGTCATAAAATAGATGAACTCCGGGGAATTTTCTGCATAAGCCGTGCTGATATTTTCCAAAACCACATCTGTGACATCCTGCATTTTGTCCCGGTCGTTCCACAGGGTATCGAACAACTTCATGTACTGCTGGGCGAACGGAGCTTCCATGCAGTTGACCATGTTGTAGCTGTTATTGCCGCGCTCACAGCCAATATCAACTGTCGTAAATCCGCCAATCGGCATATAAGCGGTCTGTGCTGCGCCGGAATCCACAGTCATAAAGCCAGCCATATTTTCACCGGTGGTGTTCGATTTGAACGTAGCCTTCCTTCTGATCCAGTCTGCACACTCCTTTGCGATGGCTCTCTGGGTCATCTCATTGCGCAGTTTGATTTCAAACTCTGTACCGTAAAGGCTCGTTTCACGAGAAATGCGGGGAATGTAGAACTCCCGCTTCTGCTTTTCAGCCTTTTCTTTCACAAACGTGGGGGATGTAAAGATAAATTCAAACTCGTCTATGGTTTCCAGCTGCTTCTTTAGCTCTTTGTAGGCATACATCGAAAAGCAGGCTGCCGCAATAGACACCCTGCTGCCTTTTTTGATTTCGACCCGTAAATCATCTCGAACGGTATTGGTGATGTTATCCAGAATTTTCATATCATCCACCGGCTTTATGCTTATCCGTATTTTTTATAGCCTTGACTATGAAAGCACTCTTACAAAACTCTATTTCTATTATACCACCCACTTTTTCCCCTGTAAACGAAAAAAGCTGACGGTGTGTAGCGTGCAGCATCCATCAGCTTTTCGTGACACAAAAAATCGGCACCCGCTTTTCAGCGAGTGCCGATTTTGTTACCCTATAGTGCGCTTTGATTTTTTGGCGTAAGTGGCGTAAGTTTGGCGTAAATCCGCTTTTGCGCGCTCCAAAAATCAAGGATTCATGCGGTTTTTAGGCAGCTATTAGTACATGCCGCCCATACCGCCCATATCACCGGCAGGTAGCAGCAGGGGCCGCAGGGGGTTCCGGCAGATCTGCCACCAGGCTCTCGGTGGTGAGCACCATCTCAGCAACGGATGCTGCGTTCTCCAGAGCGGAGCGGGTGACCTTGGTCGGGTCGACGATACCGGCGGCGATCATGTCATCCACATAGACCTCGTTCTGCGCGTCGAAGCCATAGTTGGGCTTGTTGGCAGAAATGATCTTGTCGATGATGACGCTGCCCTCCAGGCCGGCGTTCTTTGCGATCTGGCGCAGAGGAGCCTCCAGAGCCTTCAGCACGATCTTGGCACCGGTGCGCTCGTCGCCTTCCAGGCTGTCGCACAGCTCACGCACAGCGGGGATGGCGTTGATGGGAGCGGTACCGCCGCCGGCCACGACGCCTTCCTGCACAGCAGCCTTGGTTGCATTCAGGGCATCCTCGATGCGCAGCTTCTTGTCCTTCATCTCTACTTCGGTAGCAGCACCGACCTTGATGACAGCCACACCGCCGGCCAGCTTGGCCAGACGTTCCTGCAGCTTCTCGCGGTCGAAGTCGCTGGTAGCGGCCTCGATCTGGCTGCGGATCTGTGCAATGCGGGCTGCAATGGCCTTCTTGTCGCCGGCACCGCCCACAATGGTGGTGTTCTCCTTGGTGACCTTGACCTGACGGGCATGGCCCAGCATCTGAACGGTAGCGTCCTTTAGCTCGTAGCCCAGATCAGAGGACACCACAGTGCCGCCGGTCAGGATGGCGATATCCTGCAGCATCTCCTTGCGGCGGTCGCCGAAGCCGGGAGCCTTGACAGCCACCACATTCAGGGTGCCACGCAGACGGTTGACGATCAGGGTGGACAGAGCCTCGCCCTCGATGTCCTCAGCCACGATCAGCAGCTTCATGCCGTTCTGCATCACCTGCTCCAGCAGGGGACCAGATCCTGGATGACACTGATCTTCTTATCGGTGATCAGGATGGCGGCGTTGTCCAGAGCAGCCTCCATCTTGTCGGTATCGGTGACCATATACGGGGTCAGGTAACCGCGGTCGAACTGCATGCCTTCCACAATCTCGTTGTAGGTCTCAGCGGTGGTCTTGTTCTCCTCAATGGTGATGACGCCATCGGAGGTGACCTTTTCCATAGCCTCGGCGATCAGACGGCCGATCTCCGGGTCGCCGGCAGAAATGGTGCCGACGCGGGCGATATCGTTGCTGTCCTTCACCTTCTGGCTGTGAGCCTTGATGGTCTCAACAGCCTTGGCAACGGCCTTGCTCATGCCACGGCGGATGTCCATGGGGTTGGCACCGGCGGTGACATTCTTCATGCCCTCGGTGACCATGGCCTGTGCCAGCACGGTTGCGGTGGTGGTGCCGTCGCCTGCGGCGTCGTTGGTCTTAGTGGCCACTTCACGCACCAGCTGTGCACCCATGTTCTCGAACTCGTCCTTCAGCTCGATCTCCTTGGCAATGGTCACGCCATCGTTGGTGATGACAGGGGCACCAAACTTTTTGCCCAGCACCACATTGCGGCCCTTGGGGCCCAGGGTGATCTTGACGGTATTTGCCAGGGTATCAATACCGGCACACAGTGCCTTGCGGGCGTCCTCGCCCTGCTTGATCTGCTTTGCCATAATCTATCGCTCCTTTTAAAGCTGCATTTTTCCAGAAATAGGGTGAACCGCTCAGTCTTCCACGACGGCCAGAATGTCGCTCTGGCGGACGACGGTGTATTCCTCGTCGTCGACCTTGACCTCGGTGCCGGAATACTTGCTGGTGAGCACCTTGTCGCCGACCTTGACGGTCATTTTGACTTCCTTGCCATCCACAACGCCGCCGGGGCCCACAGCGATGACCTGCGCCACCTGGGGCTTCTCCTTGGCACTGCCGGTCAGGATCAGACCGCCCTTGGTGGTCTCCTCAACCTCAACAGTCTTGATAACAACGCGGTCTGCAAGAGGAATGATCTTCATAATTCTTGCCCTCCTTATAATGAAAATTTAATTTGAAACTTTGTTGCACCTGCGGGGGGTTTCGTGCATACTCCGCAGTTTGTTTAGCACTCCTTTTCTCTGAGTGCTAAGTGTATTGTACTCATCTTGCCTGAAAAAATCAAGACTTTTTAGAATGTTTTTTATTAACATTTTGTGACAGTGAAAAAATCAGACCGGACAACGCAAAAAGAAAGAGCTCTGCCTTCCCGGCAAAGCTCTCGTTTTTGCGATCATTCAGCACTTGCGGCGGTTTTCTGCTCCACGAATCTGTGGTAAGCAGCCTTTGGCAGCCAGACCCGTCCTGCCAGCGGCTGCACCTGTACCGACACCTGCTTGCAGGGGGCACATTCGCCGTCCGCTGTGGCAATGATGGGCCCGCGTCCATCGGCGGCGCGCAGGGTCACAGCCTTGGCCCGGCGGTAGATAAAGTAGGGCTTTGCAGCCTCGGTCAGCTGGCCGTTTTGAAAGTGCTGGCCGTTCTTGTACATGCTCAGCAGCTTTGCGATGGTCAAGCGCCCCACCTTGCGCACGATGAACACATCCAGCCAGCCATCATCCGGCTGCGCCTCCGGCCCGGCGCAGAAACCGCCGCCGTAGGTGCGGCCGTTGCAGATGGCACACATCAGACAGTCCACCGCAAAGGTCTCACCGTCGATGGTGTACTCCACCCGGCGGCCGATGTGCCCGCACAGCTGCTCCACAATGGACAGCAGATAGGACACCTCCCCGCCGCACAGCGGGATTCGCCGGAATTTGGGGATGCCGTAGGCCACCTGCGCGTCCAGCCCGGCAGCACAGAAGGTGGCCGACAAGCCGAGGTTGGTCTGCATCAGATCGATGGGCACCGCCCCGCCCGCCAGCTGGGCATCCAGGTCCAGAAACTCCTCCCGCGTCCCAAACGTGCGCAGGAAGTCATTGCCGCTGCCATAGGGCAGGCAGCCCACGGCGGTGCCTGCAAAGCCATAGGCCCCGGTGAGGGCCTCGTTGAAGGTGCCGTCGCCGCCCGCCGTGAAAATGCGCAGCGGCTCCCCTGCCTGCTGTGCCCCGGCTGCGGCAGCGCGGGCCAGCTCCCGCGCATGTCCGGCGTGGGTGGTGATGCGGATGGTATATTCCTCCGGGGCAAGACCTGCCCGGGCAGCTGCAGCGTTGATCTGCTGCGGCAGCTGCTGGGTGCAGTCGGTCTTGCCAGCGGTGGGGTTCAAAAGAAACAAGGTGTGCATGTGGTGCCTCCTGCGATTCTGTTGCTTCTATGATAACAGAAATTCTGCAGGATGCAAGGCATTTTGGTCATTCCCTGCCCGGTATCAAAGGGTCGCCGTCTCGTCCTGCCGGAGGACGATGGTGCCCTCTGCCGTACAGTCCGCAGTCCAGTGCTGCCCGGTGCAGGCAGTCCCGGCAGCGATCTGATCGGCCAGCGCCTGTTCCACCGCTCGGTCCACCTGTCGGCGCAATTCCCGCGCTCCATAGGCCGAGCGGGCACGGGCCGCCAGCACGGCCCCCACCTGCGGGGTGTGCCGGAGCTGATAGCCGCTGCGCGCCGCCCGGACTTCCAGCCTGCAGAGCATTTTTTCCGCGATGGCAGACATGCTCTCGTCGCTGAGCGGACGGAACACGATGAGCTCATCCAGCCGCCCCACCAGCTCGGGCCGGAACCACTTCTTGGCTTCCTCAATGGCCTGGGCCGACTGCTTTTCAAACACGGCCTCCGACCCGGCCGCAAAGCCCAGCGGCGCGGACTGCCCGGCCAGAAAGCGCGCTCCCAAGTTGGAGGTGAGCAGGACGATGGTGTTGCGGAAGTCCGCCTTGCGGCCCATGGCATCGGTGAGCTGACCGTCCTCCAGGATCTGCAGCAGGATGTTCTGGATGTCCGGGTGTGCCTTTTCGATCTCGTCAAACAATACCACACTGTAGGGGCGGCGGCGCACGGCCTCGGTGAGCTGGCCGCCTTCGTCATGACCCAGATAGCCCGGAGGTGCTCCCAGCAGGCGGGCAGTGGTGTGCTGTTCCTGATACTCCGACATATCGAACTTGAGCAGGGCCTTCTCGCTGCCAAACCAGCTCACGGCAAGTGCACGGGCCAGTGCTGTCTTGCCTACCCCGGTGGGGCCGAGGAAGAGCATGGCCCCGATGGGCCGACCCGGCTCTCCCAGCCCGGTGCGGCTGCGCCGGATGGCCCCCGCCACCGCTGCTGCAGCCCGCTGCTGGCCCACGATTTCTTCATTGAGACGGGCTTCCAGTTTTTCAAGCCGCTCCCGCTCCTGTTCACTCACCCGTTCGGCAGGCACCCCGCTGGCCTGTGCTACCACCCGGGCAATGTCCTCCTGGGTGAGCACCGGCTGGGGCTTCTGCTCCTGCTCGGCCCGGATGCGGGCCGCCGCACAGGCTTCGTCCACCAGATCAATGGCCTTGTCCGGTAGGCAGCGCCCCGGCAGATACCGTACCGACAGCTCCACCGCCGCCTGCAGGGTCTGCGGCGGCAGGGTGACATGGTGGTAGCGCTCATAGCGCGGGGCCAGCCCGTTGAGGATGTCCACCGCCTGTGCAGGAGTAGGCTCCTCCACCTGCACCCGGCCAAAGCGGCGCTCCAGCGCGGCATCCTTCTGGATGTGTGTGCGGAATTCCTGATTGGTGGTGGCACCGATGAGCTGGATCTCGCCGCGGGCCAGCACCGGCTTGAGGATGCTGGCCGCATCAATGGCCCCCTCTGCCGCGCCGGCCCCCACGATGGTGTGGAACTCGTCCACAAACAAAATGGCACTGCCGTCCCGCACAAGCTCCTCCAGAAGGGTCTTAAACCGCTCCTCAAAGTCGCCCCTGTACTTGGTCCCGGCCACAAGGCTGGCCATATCCAGCGCCAGCAGCCGCCTGCCCCTGCAAGGCACGGGGCACCTGCCCCTTTGCGATGCGCTGGGCAAGACCCTCGGCCAACGCCGTCTTGCCCACGCCCGGCTCCCCCACCAGACAGGGGTTGTTCTTCTGGCGGCGGCACAGGATCTCCACCATGCGGTCCAGCTCGGCATCCCGGCAGAACACCGGGTCCAGTTCTCCGTCCAGCGCGCGGCGGGTCAGGTCGCGGCAATATTTATCGCTGGCACGGCCCGCCCGCGGCATGCTGGCTGACACCCGCGGCTGCGCGGGAAAGACAAACTGCCCGGACAACTGGCGGCACTCCCGCACGGCCTCAGTGAGGGGCACTCCCATGGAAGCCAGCAGCAGCCCCGCCGTGCAGCCATCATCCTCCAGCATGGCACAAAGCAGGTGTTCCGGCTCCGCCCGTGAGACATGGGCGTTCTGCGCCCCGATGAGGGCGTAATCCATGGTGCGGCGCAGGTCCGGTGCCATGGCGTGCCGATCCAGATGCTGCGCCGGGCCGCGACGGTTCTCGGCCAGCTGACGGCGCACAGCCTGCTCTGAGATATGTCGGCTGTTCAGGAATCGCGCCGCAGCCCCCTGCTCCTGCTGCAGCATGGCAAGCAGCAGATGCCCGGTGTCTGCCTGACTGCAGCCAAAACTGCCGGCCAGCTCTACTGCTTGCGATCTGCTTGATCAGCTCGGGCACGACCTTGAACAGATCGCCCACGATGCCGTAGTCAGCAACACCGAAGATGGGTGCGCTCTCGTTCTTGTTGACAGCGATGATGCACTCGGAATCCTGCATACCAGCGGTGTGCTGGATGGCACCGGAAATACCCAGAGCCACATAGATCTTGGGGTGGACGGTCTTGCCGGTCTGGCCGACCTGGTGGTCAGCAGTCATCCAGCCTGCATCGGTCACGGCACGGGAAGCGCCCACGACGCCGCCGCCCAGAGCGGCTGCCAGCTGCTCGGCCAGCTCGATGCCCTTGTTGACATCCTTGCTGATACCACGGCCCACGGAGACGATGACATCTGCGCCGATCAGGTCGACCAGCTTCTCAGCGGCCTTCTCGACGCTCAGGACCTCGGTCTTGACGTCGGCTGCGGTCAGCTCGAAGGCGGGCTTCACGATCTGGCAGGCATCGGCCTTGGCCTGCTCGAAGGGAGCCTTCTTCATGACGCCGGGACGGACGGTGGACATCTGCGGACGGAAGCGGGGGCAGATGATGGTAGCCATCAGGTGACCGCCGAATGCAGGACGGGTCATCTTCAGGTTGCGGTCCTCATAATCAAACTTCTGCTTGGACAGGTCGATGGTGGAACTCTCCTTCAGGAACTAGACATACTTTGCGGTGTCGATGTCCAGATGAGTCGCATCGGCAGTCAGGCCGGTGTGCAGACGGGCTGCGCAGCGGGGGCCGAGGTCGCGGCCGATGTTGGTAGCGCCGATCAGCAGGACCTCGGGCTTGTACTCGTTGACCATGTCGCACACGACCTTAGCGTAAGCGTCGGTGGTGTAGTCTTTCAGCAGCGGGCTCTCGCAGACCATGACCTTATCGGCACCATAGCCGCCCAGCTCCTTAGCAATGCCCTCCACGTTGTCGCCCAGCAGCAGGCCGGTGACTTCGCAGCCCAGCTCGTCAGCCAGCTTGCGGGCCTCGCTTACCAGCTCGAAGTCAGTGGACATCAGTGCGCCCTGGCGCTGCTCGCAAAAGACCCAGACGCCCTTGTATTCGTTAAAATCAGCCATTGTAATCCTATGCTCCTTTCATCAGATCAGGTGCTTCTTGGCCAGAGCGCCAGCCAGCTGAGCGGCCACATCGTCGCCCGTGAGCATGGTGCCTGCGCCCTTCTGCGGAGGAGTGAAGGACTTAAAGACGTTCGTCGGAGAACCCTTCAGACCAATGGTATCGACCTCGATCAGCGGATCGTCCTTCAGTGCGTTGTAATCGAACACTTCCATCGGCTTGTCGTAGCAGGTGAAGATGCCGTTCACGCTCATGTAACGGGGCTGGTTCAGCTCCTTGATGCAGGTCAGCAGGCAGGGAGTCTGCACCTTGACCATCATGTAGCCATCCTCCAGCATACGCTTCACGGTCAGGGTGTTGCCGTCCTTCTGGATATCAGCAACGTAGGTGACCTGCGGCAGATGCAGCTTCTCAGCGATCTGAGGGCCGACCTGTGCGGTATCGCCATCAATTGCCTGACGGCCGCAGAACACAACATCCTCAGGGCCGACGCCGATCTTGTTGACGGCAGCAGCCAGGATCTGGCTGGTTGCAAGGTATCGGAACCGCCGAACTCACGGCCGGAAACCAGAACAGCCTTGTCCGCGCCGCGGGCCAGCAGCTCACGCAGCATGCCTTCGGCCGGCGGGGGACCCATGGTGACCACAACGACTTCGCAGCCGGTGGCATCCTTGAGCTTCAGAGCAGCCTCCAGAGCGTCCAGGTCATCGGGGTTGGTGATGGTAGCCATGGATGCACGATCCAGGGTTCCATCGGGCTTGACGGCGACCTTGCCGGAGGTATCAGGAACCTGCTTTACACAAACAATTGCTTTCATTGTAACTCTTGCCTCCCTTACTTCAGCAGATCGCCGGAAATAACCATCATCTGCACTTCGCTGGTGCCCTCGTAGATCTCAGTGATCTTGGCATCACGCATCATGCGCTCGATAGGGTAATCACGGGTGTAGCCGTAACCGCCGAACAGCTGCAGGCAGCGGCGGGTCACGTCGCTGGCAGTGCGGGCTGCGATCAGCTTGGCCTGTGCGGCCTCCACGCTGTAGCGGACCTTTGCGCCGTCCATAGCCTGCTGCTTCTTCAGAGCGGCAGCGTAGACCAGATACTTGGCAGCTTCCACGCGGGCCTTCATCTCGGCCAGCTCGAACTGGGTGTTCTGGAATGCGGCGATGGGGCGGCCGAACTGCTTGCGCTCCTTGACGTAAGCAACCGTCTCATCCAGAGCGCCCTCAGCAATGCCCAGAGCCTGGGATGCAATGCCGATACGGCCGCCGTCCAGAGTAGCCATAGCCAGCTGGAAGCCCTTGCCGCGCACGCCCAGCATACGGTCCTTCGGGATGCGGCAGTCCTCAAAGATCAGCTCGCAGGTGGAAGAACCGCGAATGCCCATCTTGTCCTCAGCCTTGCCGACGGAGAAGCCCGGGTCGGTACGCTCCACGATGAAGGCAGAGCACAGCTTGGTGGGACGGCCCTTCTTGTCCAGCACATTGTCGGTGACGGCAATGACGATGAACACATCAGCAAAGCCTGCATTGGTGATGAAGATCTTGGAGCCGTTCAGCACCCAGCAATCGTCCTCTTCCTTTGCAATGGTCTGCTGGCCCTGTGCGTCGGTGCCGGCACCCGGCTCGGTCAGGCCGAAAGCACCCAGCCACTCGCCGCTGCACAGCTTGGGCAGGTACTTTGCCTTCTGCTCAGGGGTACCGTTCTCATAAATAGGAGCAGCGCACAGGCTGGTGTGAGCAGAAACGATGACACCGGTAGTGCCGCAAACCTTGCTCAGCTCTTCCACAGCCATGACGTAGGACAGCACATCGCCGCCGGCACCGCCCACAGAAGTGGGGAAATAGATGCCCATCATGCCCAGCTTGCCCATCTTCTCGACGGTCTCCTTGGGGAAGTACTCTTCTGCATCGACCTTCTTGGCCAGGGGCTTAACTTCGTTTTCAGCAAACTCGCGGTACATCTTCTGCACCATCTGCTGCTGCTTGGACAGAGTAAAATCCATCGCTATATCCTCCTAACGGGTCTTTTTTTTCATTTGCCGGAACAGTCCGGTTTTTAAACTCCTGGTTGCAAATTCCTCCCGACCGCTTTCCCACAGCCGGGAGAAATGTTGAGCAGAAATTACAGCTGATCGACCGGGGTCTTGGTGCGGTCTGCGTTGTAAACGTAGAAGCCCTTGCCGGTCTTGCAGCCCAGGTTGCCGCCGCGGACCATCTTGCGGATCAGCGGGCATGCACGGTACTTGCTGTCACCGGTTTCCTTGTACAGCACGTCCATGATGGCCAGGCAGATGTCCAGGCCGATGAAGTCGCCCAGCTCCAGGGGGCCCATGGGGTGGTTAGCACCCAGCTTCATAGCAGTGTCGATGCCAGCGATGTCGGAAACGCCTTCCATCTTGATGAAGGCAGCCTCGTTGATCATGGGGATCAGGATGCGGTTGACCACAAAGCCGGCAGCCTCGTTGACCTGAACAGGGCTCTTGCCGATGGCAACGGAGATCTCCTTGATCTTCTCAACGGTCTCAGCAGGGGTGTTGCAGCCTGCGATGACCTCGATCAGCTTCGTGCGGTCTGCGGGGTTGAAGAAGTGCATGCCGACCACAGGGCGCTTGACGTTCTTGCCGATCTCGGTAATGGACAGAGAAGAAGTGTTGGAAGCGAAGATGCACTCCGGCTTGCAGATGGCATCCAGCTCACCAAAGGTGGTCTGCTTGACCTTCATATCCTCGAACGCTGCCTCCACGATCAGGTCGCAGTCCGCGCACAGGTCTTCCTTCAGGCCCGGGGTGATGGCAGCAACGATGGCGTCTGCCTTCTCCTGGGTCATCTTGCCCTTAGCGACCAGCTTCTCGTAGCCCTTCTTGATCTTTGCCAGACCATTCTCAGCCCACTCCTGCTTGATGTCACACAGAGCAACGGTGTTGCCCTCAACCTGTGCAAATGCCTTTGCGATGCCCTGGCCCATGGTGCCAGCGCCAATAACACCGATCTTCATAGGAAATCTCTCCTTTAATATCAAAAATTGTATAGTTAATTAGTTGTTGGTGAACACTGCCTTGGGCTTCGGCTTCTCACGGCTCAGGAAGCAGGCCATGCCTTCCTTCTGGTCGTGGGTCTCGAAGCAGTCGCCGAACAGCTTCTCTTCGACCTCAACAGCCTTCTCGATGGGCAGGCTGATGCCGTCGTTGATTGCCTTCTTGCAGTTGCGGACAGCGATGGGGGCGTTCTTGGCGATCTTGCCGGCCAGCTTCAGGACGTTCTCCATCAGCTCAGCCTGGGGATACACAGCGTTGACCAGACCAATGCGGTATGCCTCGTCAGCCTTGATGTTCAGGGCCGAGTAGACCAGCTGCTTTGCCATGCCCATGCCCACCAGACGGGCCAGACGCTGGGTGCCGCCGAAGCCCGGGGTGATGCCCAGGCCCACTTCGGGCTGACCGAACACAGCGTTGTCAGAGCAGATGCGGATGTCGCAGCTCATAGCCAGCTCGTTGCCGCCGCCCAGTGCAAAGCCGTTGACGGCTGCAATGACGGGGATGGGGAAATGCTCGATCATCAGGAACACATCATTGCCCAGCTTGCCGAAGGCCTCGCCCTCTGCCTTGGTCATGGTGCTCATGGAGCCGATATCGGCACCAGCAACAAAGCTCTTGTCGCCTTCGCCGGTCAGAACGATGCAGCGGATGGTGTCCTGATCCACAGCCTCAAAAGCTGCCTTCAGGTCTGCCAGAACCTCGGGGTTCAGGGCGTTCAGTGCCTTGGGACGGTCGATGGTGATGATCTCAACTGCGCCCTGCACCTCGGTTTTTACAAATGCCATTGTGAAAACCTCCTATCAGATTTCTCTGTTTTCTCACAAAACAGCCCCCGGGCCAGAGCAGGCTCTCCGGTTCCTTCCCTGCCCCGGGTCTGTCATTCAGTCAATGTTCAAAGGCGGGATGCTCAGTCCATCTCAACGATGGTAGCGCAGCCCATGCCGCCGCCGATGCACAGGGTAGCCAGACCCTTGTGAGCACCGCGGTGCTTCATAGCATACAGCAGGGTGACCAGGATACGAGCACCGGAAGCGCCGACCGGGTGGCCCAGAGCAATTGCGCCGCCATTGACGTTCACCTTGCTCATATCGAAGTCCAGAGCCTGGCTGACAGCCACAGACTGAGCTGCAAATGCCTCGTTGGCCTCGATCAAATCCATGTCAGCAACGGTCAGGCCGGTCTTGGCCATGACCTTCTTGGTAGCCGCGATGGGGCCCAGGCCCATGACTTCCGGCTCAACGCCTGCCAGAGCACCTGCAACCCAGGTAGCCAGAGGCTTCACGCCCAGCTCCTTGGCCTTCTCCTCGCTCATGATGACCAGAGCAGCAGCACCATCGTTGATGGCGGAAGAGTTGCCGGCGGTGACGATGCCGTCCTTGGTGAAAGCGGGCTTCAGCTTTGCCAGCACCTCGGGAGCGCTCAGACGGGGGCCTTCATCGGTATCGAACACGGTGTCGCCCTTCTTGCCCTTGATGACAACAGGAACGATCTCGTCCTTGAAGGCGCCGTCCTTGATGGCCTTGTCAGCCTTGACCTGGCTGTTGTAGGAGAACTCATCCAGCTGCTCACGGTTGATGGGGCTGTAGCCATACTTCTTCTGGTAGGTCTCGTTGGTGCAGATGTTCTCAGCGGTCATACCCATGTGCTTGTTGAAGCCGGTTGCATCCCACAGTGCATCGTTGACCATGGTGTCCACGATCTCGCTCTTGCCCATGGGTGCGCCCATGCGGTAGCCGTAGCGAGCCTTCTGCAGTGCAAAGGGAGCCATGTCCATGTTCTCCATACCGCCTGCGACCACGATGTCGGCATCACCAGCCTCGATCATCTGAGCAGCCATGTTCACGCAGTTCAGGCCGGAGCCGCAAACCACGTTGACGGTGACAGCGGGGGTCTCGATGGGCAGGCCAGCCTTCAGGGAAGCCTGACGAGCGACGTTCTGGCCCAGACCAGCCTGAATGACGCAGCCCATGTAAACATGATCGACCTGCTCGGGCTTGACGTTTGCACGGTTCAGAGCTTCCTTGATGACGATGGAGCCCAGCTCAACTGCGGGAACGTTGGCCAGGGTGCCACCGAACTTACCGATAGCGGTACGGCATGCAGATGCGATAACGATCTTTTTCATGTGAATAGCCTCCTGAATTGTATGTTGTGTTACGTTTCGTAAGACCTTTTTTATCAAAATGCCCTGTGGACATTTTTTGCAAACAGAATGGGGGTCAGAGGTTCTTGCCGTTCCGGCGCCGTTCATCGAACTTTTCGTTGACGGCCTTTTCCACATTGGGCGTCACGAATTTGCCGATGTCGCTGCCGTAGCGGGCTGCTTCCTTCACGATGGTGGAAGAAAGGTAGCTCCATTTGATGCTGGTGGCCAGAAACATGGTTTCGATGCCGGGCATCAGTGCGTGATTCGTCTGAGCCAGCTGGATCTCGTTTTCAAAATCCGTGACCGCCCGCAGCCCCCGCACCATGACGGATGCGTGCCGCTTTTTGGCGAACTCCACGGTCAGGCCGTCAAAGCTCTCCACGCTCACGTTGGGGATGTTCTTGCAGCACTCGGTAAGCATTGCCACACGCTCCTCCACGGTGAACAGCGGGTTGCTTTTGCGCTGTTGATCAGGACCGCAACGATCAGGTGGTCGTTGATCTTGGCAGCGCGCTTGATGATGTCGAGATGTCCTTTGGTCACCGGATCAAAGGATCCCGGGTAAACTGCTGTTGCCATCGGCCAGTTTTGTCCTCCTTGCGCGCTGTGAAAAGCGCATTTTGGTTCTGACATGATAGCACTCTCCAGTCTTGTGTGCAAGATGTTCCGCAGAACGATTTATCGTTAAATTTTAAACAATCAACTCTGCACTGCAGGGCAGCTGCTTGCTACGTTATTAGTAAATCACATCGTCAAAATTTTATCAAGTCCTTTTCCCAACTTTTTTGGATTTTGCGCACCAAACAATCGTCACAAAAAGCTAAGAATTTTAGTTAGATTGCCAGATGGCGTATTTTTTTCGCCCGAAACTATTGATTCTGCACTTTGTTAATGTTATAACTAAGTTGTGCAGACGCATCTGCTCTGTGCCTTTGTTCTGTGCTTTATTTATATAGTAACAGACAGATGTGTTGTATAACCCCCGGGGCGGCCTTTTTACCCGGCAGAATTGTAGAAAGTTTACAATTCTTTTATGTTTTTTAAGAGAGGATGGTTTATAATGGATTTTATGGAACTGTACGCTCAGAAACGCATGACGGCCGCACAGGCTGCTGCTCTGGTCAAAAGCGGCGACTGGGTGGATTACGGCTGGGCCGTGAACACCCCCGTTGCTGTGGATGCCGAGCTGGCCAAGCGTCTGCCTGAGCTGGAAGGGGTCAACTTCCGCGGCGGCATCCTGATGTGGGTGCCTGAGATTTTCCAGATCGAGGACCCCGCTGCCCACATGACCTGGAACAGCTGGCATATGGGCGGCATTGAGCGCAAGGCCATTGCGCAGGGCTTCTCCTTCTACTCCCCCATCCGCTACTCTGAGCTGCCCCGCTACTATCGCGACAGCACGGACCCCGTGGATGTGGCGGTGTTCCAGGTGACTCCCATGGACGAGCACGGCTATTTCAACTTTGGTCCCTGTGCTTCCCACCTGGGTGCCGTCTGCGATAAGGCCAAGAAGATCATCGTTGAGGTCAACCGGAACATGCCCAAATGCCTGGGCGGCACCGAGAACTGGGTGCACATCTCCCAGGTTGCCGGTGTTGTGGAGGGCAGCAACCCGCCCATCGGCCAGATGGCCGCTGCCGGTGCCGCCACCGAGGTCGATCTGAAGGTGGCAAACCTCATCGTCCCGCAGATCCCCGACGGTGCCTGCCTGCAGCTGGGCATCGGCGGTATGCCCAACGCCATCGGCGGCCTGATCGCACAGAGCGACCTGAAGGACCTGGGCGTGCACACCGAAATGTATGTGGATGCCTTTGTGGACATTGCAAAGGCAGGCAAGATCACCGGTGCGCCGCAAGCAGCTGGACAAGGGCCGTCAGGTCTACGCCTTTGGTGCAGGTACCCAGAAGATGTACGACTACCTGAACAACAACCCGGAGTGTATGGCCGCTCCCGTGGACTACACCAACGACATCCGCAGCATTTCCGCCCTGGATAACTTCATTTCCATCAATAATGCCGTGGATATTGACCTGTTTGGTCAGGTGAACGCGGAGAGTGCAGGTGTGAAGCACATTTCCGGTGCAGGCGGTCAGCTGGACTTCGTGCTGGGTGCCTACCTTTCCAACGGCGGCAACAGCTTCATCTGCCTGTCCTCTACCTTTATGAATAAAAAAGACCGGCAAGATGGAGAGCCGCATCCGTCCCACCCTGGAAAACGGCAGCATCGTCACCGACACCCGCGCAAACGTGCACTACCTGTGCACCGAGTACGGCTGTGTGAACCTGAAGGGACTGACCAGCTGGGAAAAGGCAGAAGCACTGATCAGTGTGGCACACCCCGATTTCCGGGACGAGCTGATCGCCGAAGCCGAAAAACTGCACATCTGGCGCAGGAGCAACAAGCGAAATCTGACATTGCCGCAGGGAGCATCCTGCTGTCTGCCGGCAGGAATGGAGTTTCTATGACATGATGGACAAAAAACCGCATATCAAACCCTATCTCTACGGGAATGTTCGGGCTTTGGCGCGATCAGCCTGAGCATCCTCTTCTTTTTTCTGATCTACCGCTTTCAGGGCTTCGGCAACGCCGTTTCAACCCTGACCGGCATCCTGATGCCCTTTATCTACGGCAGTGTCATTGCCTATCTGCTCAAGCCGGTGTGCAATTGGATTGAAGCATTTCTCCACAAGCTGTTCCCGGAAAGGATGCACCGCTTTGCCAACATGCTGGCCGTTGCTCTGACCATCCTGTTCGGTCTGCTGCTGATCTACGCGCTGATCATGATGATCGTGCCGCAGCTGATCACCAGTGTGACCGCCCTGTACTTCACGGCACGGGACAACATCGGCGACTTTGTGGAGTGGATCTCAAGCAGGAGTTCATTGCCAACAACAAAAAGCTGCTGGACTTCATCGAGAGCTCTTACGACAGCCTGGATGCCAACCTGGATGCCTGGATCAAGAACACCCTGCTCCCCTCCATGCAGAACATCCTCAGCGGTGCCGCTGTGGGCGTGGTGAACGTGGTGACCTGGATCAAAAATTTCGTCATCGGCCTCATCGTTTCGGTGTATCTGCTGGCCAGCCGGAAGAAATTCGGGCAGCAGGGCAAGCTCATCCTTTATAGTTTGGTCAAGCCCCGCTGGGCCGACCTCATCATGGAGGAAGTCCGTTACGCTGACCGGATGTTCGGCGGCTTCATCAACGGCAAGATCCTGGATTCTGCCATCATCGGCCTGCTGTGCTATATCGGCTGTCTGATCTTCAAGTTCCCCAGTGCGCTGCTGGTCTCGGTGATCATCGGTGTGACCAACGTGATCCCCTTCTTCGGGCCATTCATCGGTGCCATTCCCGCCACGCTGCTCATCCTGATCCAGAACCCCATCAAAGCGCTGTGGTTCGTCCTGTTCGTGCTGGTTTTGCAGCAGCTGGACGGCAACATCATCGGCCCCAAGATCCTGGGCAACACCACCGGTCTTTCCAGTTTCTGGGTACTGTTCGCCATCCTGCTGTTTGGCGGCCTGTGGGGTTTTGTGGGCATGATCGTGGGCGTGCCGCTCTTCGCCGTCATCTACGATGTCATCAAAAAGCTGGTCTTCCACGGCCTGAAGCGCAACGACGAATCCGGCATGGTGAACCTCTACCACGATGCCTTCGGCGACCCGGAAGACGAGTGATTCCAAACACAATAGAATCGCAACACCGGCTCTGTCTCCTGCATGGGAGGCGGGGCCGGTTTTTGTATTCCTACCGCATGATTTTTTGCTCAGAGCAGCCGAGACGGAAACGATTTGAACTTCCCGGCGCTGTCTCGGCGCTTGGGGAAGGGGGAGCTTCGGCTTTCAGGGCAGATAAACCAAAAAGGGGATTTCAGGGGGAGTACCTGCAATTACTGCTGATCCGGCTTCCAGTCCTTATAATTTTCATAGCGGCTCTCGCGGATCTTGGTGTGGGACCAGATCTCATCTGCCGCAGGCTGCCAGTTGGCAGCGTAGGCCTTGCACTTCTCGCACAGATGCTCGACGCTCTCCGGCGACTGCAGGTCGGTGCTGTGAGCGCCGGTCTCGTGCACCATCTTTTCCAGCAGCTCGGGGTTTTCCAGCATGGGGCAAGGACGCAGATGGTTCTTGTTGAAGGGCTGGCCGTTGTGGTAAGCCATGAACAGCGGGCTGTGCAGGATCTCCAGGATGCTCTGGTCATGGATGTTGGCGTTGGAGTAGTGGATAAACACGCAGGGTTCCGCATCGCCGGCGGAGTTGATGTGGAAGTAGTTGCGGCCGCCGGCAATGCAGCCGCCCACGAACTCGCCGTCGTTCTGGAAGTCCATGGGGTAGAAGGGGATATCGCACTCCTCACTGCGCAGATAGCGGATACGCTGGATCATGTACTTGCGCTGTTCCGGGGTGGGCATCAGCTCCGGGAGCTGGCTTCGTTGCCCACGGGCATATAGTGGAAGTAGAAGCCAAAGTGTGCACCCTTGTCGCACAGGAGCCGCATGAACTGGTCGTTGGTAACAGCTTCAATGTTCTGGCTGGTGTAGCAGATCGAGGTGCCAAAGAGGATGCCGTATCCTTGAGCAGATCCATCGCATGCATAACGGCAGCGTAGTGGCCCTCACCGCGGCGTGCATCGTTGGTCTCCGGGGTGCCCTCGATGGACAGCATAAAGGCGATGTTGCCCAGACGCTGCACTTCCTGGCAGAAGGGCTCGTCGATGAGGGTGGAGTTGGTGTAGATGGCAAACTGCACGTCGTTGTGCTTTTCAGCCAGCTTCAGCACGTCCTTCTTCCGCACCAGAGGCTCGCCGCCGGTGAGCATATACAGGTAAACGCCCAGCTCCTTGCCCTGGGTGACGATCTTATCCATGTCGTCAAAGCTCAGGTTGTTCTTGTTGCCGTACTCGCCGGCCCAGCAGCCCACGCAGTGCATCTTGGTGCCCCGGAAAAAGGCCTCGTAGCCCAGGTTCAGGGCAGTAGTACGGGCCACATGGGGGTCGGTCTGGTCCAGCACGCTGGATGGGTCGTCTGGTCCAGCACGCTGTTGATGAGCTTGGACCACTTGCTGTCGGGGTCCGACAGGATATTCTTGGCCTGCTGGTAGGCTTCCTCGCTGAAGGAGTCGCCGTAGAACTGCTTAGACAGGTCCACTACCTGGCCGATGGCCTTTTTCCCGGTCATTTTCCATGTGAGAGAACAGCACGTCCACCATCTTACTGACGGCAGCACGCTGCATTTTATGGGTCAGACTTGCAAACGAAGTATTCATAATTTTTCCTCCAAACTGGTTCTTTGGATCATCCTTTTCTCTCGACGCTATGGTATCACAGCCCCTTTCCCAGGCCATAAGCAGAAAACACGCCGTCATGGAAAACCCATCACGGTGCACTGTTTGATAAGATTTTTACGTTTTCGGCCGGTTCCGGGGCTTAATCCTCGTCCCGTGCGGTGCCGCCTCGGTTGCTGGCCAGCCGGCACAGGGGCACGCCGCAGGTCACCGTGGATCATCGTGCTCAGTCGTGCGACCATCACAGCCGGGTCGGCCTTCATATCCCGCCGGGTCCACTCCAGCGTCATGCCCACCAGTGCATACTTGTAAAAATCCACGATGAACTGCTTGTCGGCGTCCTGCACGGTGATATCGTGGCATTCACGGTTGGTGAATTCCTTCAGAACAGGATCCAGCAATCTATAAAGGTACTGCTCCACCTGTTCGCGGCCCACCGAGCGGTACACATTCATCACCAGAACCTTGTTGTCCTGCACCTGATGCAGGATGTCCAGATAGGCTTCATCCCAGGTCTCAAAGCTCTGTCTGCCCTCCAGGATCTTGGAGGCGTCCTCCACAAGGATCCAGTCCACCAGATCGTAGATGTCTTTGAAATGGTAATAGAAGGTCATACGGTTCACACCGCAGTCCTCGGTGATGTCGTTGATCGTGATCTTGTTGAGGGGCTTCTGGAGCAGCAGCTTTTTGAGCGATGCCTCCAGCGCCCGCTTGGTCGTCTGTGACACAAAAACCATCCTTTCCAGGCAGAAATTTTCCTGCCCTGTGCGGCGAAATCCGTGAGAAGATTTTCCATGTCCTATTTACCGCAGAATCCTGTCAAAAAGCAAGGACAATTTTTGTACACTTTTTGAATTTATTGTGCATTCACGCAAGTTTGTGTTTTGCATCGCGTACATTTTTGGGCATCCGGCCATATCAAATCGGAATGCCCCCTCCACCCTTTTTCGGCATGGCCGCCCGGCTTTGCCGCGGCAAAAAAGAGGCGGTTCCTCTTGATTTTATCGTCCCGCGTGCTTACAATGGAGGCAGGCAGAAATCGTCTGCCGTAAGGGAGGGTATGAATTATGATGGAAACGATCGGTTTTCTGGGCTGCGGCAACATGGGCGGCGCAATTGCGCGGGCCGTGTGCAAGGCTGCAGACCCTAAAAAGGTCTATCTGGCAAACCGCACCACGGCCAAGGCACAGGCTCTGGCCAGGGAACTGGGCTGCAAAGTGGCGACCAACGCTGAGGTGGCCGCGGAATGCGACCTGATCTTTCTGGCGGTGAAGCCCCAGATGATGGAGGCCCTGCTGGCACCGCTGAAGTTCTCGCTGGACGAGCGCCCGGGCCGTTTCGTGCTGTGCAGCATGGCCGCCGGACTGTCCATTGCCCGCATCCAGGAGATGGCGGGCGAGGACTTCCCGGTGATCCGCATCATGCCCAACACCCCGGCTTCCGTGGGCGAAGGCATGATCCAGTACTGCTCCAGCAATGTGACTGCCGAGGAAGAAGAAGCTTTCCGGAAGATCATGGCCCCGGCCGGGCGGCTGGATGCCGTGCCGGAAAACCTGATCGACGCAGCCAGCTGCGTGTCCGGCTGCGGCCCGGCCTGGGTGTACCAGTTCATTGAGGCACTGGCAGACGGCGGCGTAGCCTGCGGCCTGCCCCGTGCCAAGGCACAGGAGTATGCCGCTCAGATGGTCCTGGGCAGCGCCAAGCTGGTGCTGGAAAGCGGCCAGCATCCCGGTGCCCTTAAGGACGCCGTGTGCAGCCCCGGCGGCAGCACCATTCAGGGCGTGCGGGTGCTGGAAGAGCACGGCCTGCGGGGCGCGGTGATGGATGCCGTGCTGGCTGCTTACGACAAAACAAAGGAAATGGGAAAGGGTTAATGGAATCATGCGCATCGTTGTGAAGGTAGGCACCTCTACTCTGGCATACGGCACCGGACGGCTGAACATCCGCCATACGGAGCAGCTGGTCAAGGTGCTGAGCGATTTGAAAAATGAGGGCCACGAGGTCATTCTGGTATCGTCCGGTGCCATTGGCATGGGCGTGGGCAAGCTGTCGCTGCCGCAGCGCCCAAAGGACACCGCCAGCAAGCAGGCCTGTGCCGCAGTGGGTCAGTGTGAGCTGATGTATACCTACGACCGGCTCTTCAATGCCTACAATCACACCGTTGCGCAGATCCTGCTCACCGGCGTGGACGTGGAGCATACTGACCGGCGGGTCAACTTTCAGACCACGCTGAACCGGCTGCTGGAGCTGGGGGCCCTGCCCATCATCAACGAAAACGACACTGTGGCCACCGACGAGATCACGTCCATCGGCGACAACGACACCCTCTCCGCCATCGTGGCCTGCTGCTGCAAAGCCGACCTGCTGGTATTGCTGAGCGACATCGACGGCCTGTACACGGCCAACCCTCACACCCATCCGGACGCTGCGCTCATCCCGCTGGTGGAAGAGATCACCCCCGAGGTGATGGCACTGGCCGATGGGGCCGGTTCGGCACTGGGCACCGGCGGCATGGCCACCAAGCTGCGGGCTGCCCGCATGGTCACCGGCAGCGGCGCCGATATGGTCATTGCCAACGGCGCACACCCGGAGGTGCTGTACGACATTGCCGACGGCAAGCCCGCCGGGACCCGTTTCAAAGGACGCAGACAGGAGGATCTGGCATGACGACACAGGAGATTCTGGAAGCCGCCCGCGCGGCAAAAACAGTCGTTGCACTGGCAAGCAGCGAGACCCGCACCCACGCTCTGTGGGCCATGTCCGACTGGCTGTGCCACCCGGAAAACATGGAGGCCATCCTGGCCGCAAACGCCGAGGATATGGCCGCCGCCAAGGGGCACATCAGCGACGTGATGCTGGACCGGCTGGCCCTGACCGAGGAGCGCATCGGAGCCATGGCCCGGGGCATTCTGGAGGTGGCCGCCCTGCCGGACCCGGTGGGCCGGGTGCTGAAACGGGTGGAGCGCCCCAACGGGCTGGTGATCGAAAAGACCGCCGTGCCCATGGGGGTCCTCGCTATGATCTACGAGTCCCGTCCCAATGTGACGATCGACGCCGCCGCCCTTGCCGTCAAGAGCGGCAATGCCTGCATCCTGCGCTGCGGCAAAGAGGCCTGGCGCAGCGCCAATGCCATCGTGAAAGCGCTGCGGCAGGGTCTTGTGGAGAACGGCCTGCCGGAAGCCGCTGTCAGCCTGATCGAGGACACCTCCCACGCCTCGGCCAACGCCCTGATGACCGCCGTGGGCTATGTGGACCTGCTGATCCCCCGGGGCGGTGCCGGGCTGATCCGCGCCTGCGTGGAGAACGCCAAGGTCCCCTGCATCCAGACCGGCACCGGCATCTGCCACATCTTTGTGGATGACACTGCCGACCAGGCCAAGGCGCTGGACATCATTGAGAACGCCAAGGCCAGCCGCCCCAGCGTGTGCAATGCCGAGGAAGTATGTCTGGTGCATTCGGCCATTGCGGCAGAGTTTCTGCCCAAGCTGGCTCAGCGCCTCGGCCCGGACCGCACGGCAAAGGGCCTGCATCCGGTGGAACTGCGGCTGGACGAGCGCGCCGCGGCCATCATCCCCGGCACCCCGGCAGGCCCGCAGGACTTTGACACCGAGTTTCTGGATTACATTCTGGCCGTCAAGGTCGTGGACAGCGTGGACGAGGCCATTGCCCACATCGCCGCTCACTCCACCGGCCACAGCGAAGCCATCCTGACCCGGACACAGGCCCACGCCGACCGGTTCACGGCAGCTGTGGACAGTGCCGCCGTGTATGTGAACTGTTCCACCCGCTTTACCGATGGCGGAGAGTTCGGGCTGGGCTGCGAGATGGGCATCTCCACCCAGAAGCTGCACGCCCGCGGCCCGATGGGGCTGGAAGAGCTTTGCAGCTACAAGTACATCATCCACGGAGATGGGCAGATCCGCTGAGTTCCCCACCTCCCCAGTGTGAAAATAATTTTCTCGTGCAGGCCGACGTCCGACGTCCCGGCCTGCATTTTTTGTTTTATCGGCATGGAGCGTTTTTTCTTCAGCAACAATTTTTTGAAGATTGTTTTCACTTTTTGATGGTTTTTCCGTGTTTTGGGGCAGACCATTGTATCCAAGTTTTTTCTGTTTCTCACAAATAAAAAGTGCTACTTTCTCCGTTTTTTCTTGCAAAATCTTCAAAAAAGCTCTTGACACCCCTGTTTTCGCGCGGTAAAACTATATTGGAAACTTTGATAACGATTTCAGTGCATTTCATCATTTCGTCTCAAAACTGTCCGCCACCCACAACACTATACTGAGAACAAAGGAGAGAACACTATGACGATTGCCATTCTTGCACACGATTCCCGCAAGGAACTCGCGCTTCAGTTCTGCACTGCCTACAGCGCGATCCTTTCCAAAAATGTAGTCATTGCCACCGGTACTACCGGACGGATGCTGGCGCAGACCACCGGTCTGCCTGTGCATTGTTACCTCTCCGGCAAGCTGGGCGGCGTACAGCAGATCACTTCCCGCGTTGCCTGCGACGAAGTGGATCTGGTGCTGTTCTTCCGCGACCCGCTCAAGGTGGATGCTTCCAGCCTGAACGAGCAGAACCTGCTGCGCCTGTGCGATATGCACGGCGTGCCCATTGCCACCAACATTGCCACCGCCGAGGTGCTGCTGCGCGGTCTGGATCAGGGCGATCTGGACTACCGCGAGGGCATGCACCCGCCGGTTGTGGAGCCCGTGCCCGTGCTGGAGCACCGTGCCGTGTGCTGAGACAGACTTTGTGTATAGAGGGAAACAGCGCCGCAGAACATTTCTGCGGCGCTGTTGTTTTGTTTACTCCTGTTTGCCTTCCGGGCGGAACACATAGCCCTTGCCCCACACATTGCACAGGTACACCGGCTTTGCGGGGTCCGGCTCGATCTTGCTGCGCAGGTTGTGGATGTGCACCTGCACGGTGCGCACATCGCCAAGGCTGTCCTTGCCCCAGATCTTCTGGTAGAGCTCATTGGCCGTAAAAAGGTGTTGGGGTTGCGCACGAACAGGCTGAGGATGCGGTATTCCATATCGGCCAGATGGATGTCCTCGCCCCGGCAGTGCACACTGCGGTTGTCGGCATCCAGCCGGAAAGCCGGGCAGGTGTAGCCCCGGAGACTGGGCTCGGCGGCATCCATCTGCACCCGGCGCACGTTGGCCAGAATGCGGGCCGCCAGCACCTTGTTGTCGTAGGGCTTGGTGAGGAAATCGTCACCGCCCAATTCCAGCGCATGCACGATGGTGTCCACATCGTCCAGACAGGAGGTAAAGATGATGGGGCAGTGATGCCCGCTGCGCAGGGTCTGACACAGCTGCATGCCGTTGGTGTCCGGCAGCAGGATGTCCAGCAGGATCACGTCAAAGGGGTCTTTTGCGTGGGCCAGTGCTTCCTCGCCGGAGGCTGCACACACCACCTCAAACCGCTTCTGACTTTCCAGAAAGATCCGGGTCATTTCCCGGATCATTGCATCATCCTCCACCAACAGGACACGAATCATGCCGCCGCTCTCCCTTTTTTGCCAAAATTCTGGTATACTGAAACTACCTTACAGTTCAGTATACCTTATTTACGATACCCTGACAACCGCTTTTAGCGAGATTCATGCTTGTATTTCTGAGGAAGGTGTGTTTATGCGGCACAAAACATCCGGCTATTTTCTGCTCTCGGCCTTGCTGGTGAGCCTGATCCTGGGGCTGTGCATCCTGCTCAACCTGTGCTGTCCGCAGGCGGTCAGCAACGATGCTCTGACCCAGGAGCAGCTGACCCGGGGCGTCACCCTGACCGGCTGGCAGCAGACCGGCCCCGGGCACTGGCGTTTTGCCTTTGAAGCGCCTGCCGACGTCCCGGAACTGGTGCTCTGCCTTTCCACCCGGTCGCTGGACGCCGTGCCGGAAGGGCTGGAGCCCACCGACCAGCGTGGTGAGGCCTTCTGGGTGCGGCCGGTGCCCGGCCGGACGTCCGAGATCACTGTGACCAGCACCACGGTCCCACAGATGTGGTTGATGCTGCCCGACACCCTGTGGCACTGGCGCGAACTGCGCAGCAGCCTGCAGCTGATGGCGCTTGTGGCTTTTGCCAGCATGGGTGCGGGCATTCTGGCGCTGTTCTGCTTCAAGCCCCAGCATGAACTGGGAGTTTTCCTGCTGTATCTAGGCGTCATGTTCGGTTGGGGGTTGGCTGTGCTGCTCCCGGCCGGGCAGACCGGCGCACTGCTCGGGTTCCTGATGGGGCTGTATTTTCCCTTTGCCGTGCTCACGCCCCTCTGGCTGTGCTGTTCCCTGCTCCATGTGGCCCTTCCCCGGCGCGGCAGCCGACACTTTGCGCTCTCGGTCTTGGGCGTCCTGCTGTTTCTGGTGCTGGGTACATCCACCCAGGCGGTGCTGCGCAACGTCACCCTGCTGGCCGGCATGGCGGCGGTACTGGTGGTGCTGGCCCGGGCACTGGCGAAAAAAAGAGCGCCCGGCCTGGTATCTGCTGGCAGGCTACATCCTGACCTTTGGCCTGCGTCTGACGGTCGTACTGCCATCCTTCCGGTTCTGGTTTTACCGGGAAAGTTTCCCCTTCTACATGGTGCGCTGTGCCCGGCTGTACGACATTCCCTTTACGCTGGGGTGTCTGGTGTTTGTCAGCCGCCGCTACGCACTGCCATTTGACCGCACCGAGCAGCTGGCGCAGGAGCTGGAAGCCCGGGTGACACAGCGCACCCAGGCCCTGCAGAACGAGACGGACGCCCGCAAGAGCATGATGCTGAACATCTTCCACGACCTGCGCAGCCCGCTGTTCGTCATCGGCAGCGGGCTGGACACGCTGGCCGCCGCGCCGGACGCCTTGCCCACGCTGCTGCCGGTGCTGCAGGAGCGGGTGGGCTTTGTGCGCAGGCTGACCGAGGACCTGTTTCTGGCGGCTAAGCTGGAGCAGAAGCAGGTCCTGCTCAATGAGGACCGCGCCCGGTTGGAAGCCCTGACTGCAGCGGTGTGCAGCGCCTGTCAGGCCGAAGCCGCCCACAAAGGAGTGGAGCTGCGGACCGATACCGGCACTCCCCTGCCCGTGTGGGGCGACGCTGTGCGGCTGGAGCAGATCCTGCAGAACCTTGTGACCAACGCCATCCACTACACCCCCTCCGGCGGACGGGTCACCGTGGTGTGTGCTGCCGAGAACGGGCAGGCCTGCGTAAAGGTCACGGCCACCGGCTGCGGCATCGCGCCGGAGGATCAGCCCGCCGTGTTTGACCGCTACTTCCACACCACCGCCGACACCAAGCACGATTCCACCGGCCTCGGTCTGACCATTGCGCAGGAGCTGGCGCACCTGCACCGGGGCGAGATCCTGCTGCAGAGTGAGCCGGGCAAGGGCAGCTGTTTTATCCTCTGCCTGCCGCTGTTGGACGCTGAATGACACAAAAAGCCCTGTGGCTTCCCGTTTTGAGAAGCCACAGGGCTTTTTCTGTTACAGTGCTCAGGCAAGCAGAGCGGACAATTTTTCCAGCCGACGGATGGCCTCGTTCAGCAGCTGCTTCGGCGGGTCAAAATCCGGGAAGCCCTGGGACAGATTGATGGAGTCATACTGGTTATTGATGCGGGTCATGCGGCGGATGACGGAATCCGTAAACGTGCCCACGCGGTCGCTGAGCTGCAGCATATCTTCCTCTTTCTGAGCCCCTCTCCGTCACAGCTGCGCTGTGCCAGCTCTCCCGAAGGGCGAGCTTTTCTTCTGTCGGCCAAAAAGGATCTCTTTTTTTTGACGCTATTTTTTCAATGACCCAATCAGTCCTTGAAATAAGCCTTCTGGATGGCCAGCAGCACACCGGCACGGCTTGCGGCAAAGTTCAGGCCGCCCTGCAGGTAGCAGGTGTAAGGCTCACGCAGCGGGCCGTCGCAGGACAGCTCGATGGTGCTGCCCTGGGTAAAGCTGCCGCTTGCCATGACCACCTCATCGGTGTAGCCCGGTTCCGGGCTGGGTTCCGGGGCCGCATAGCTGTCCACCGGGCTGGCAGCCTGGATGCCCTGACAGAAACCGATCAGGGCATCGGCGGTGCCGGCATCAAAGCAGGTCACGATGTCGTTGTGGTCATCACAGTAGCGCGGCACCGGGTTCTTGCCCAGCAGCTCCAGCATGCACTGCGCATAAATGGCGGTCTTGATGGCCTCACACACCACGCCGGGGGCATAGTAGAAGCCCAGATACATGTCGCGAGGCGTTTCCAGTGTGCAGCCCAGTTCCTTGCCCAGGCCGGGCGCGTTCAGGCGGTAGGCGCACAGCTCCACCAGATCCTTCCGGCCGGCAATGTAGCCGCCGGTGGGCGCAATTCCGCCGCCGGGGTTCTTGATGAGACTGCCCACCACAAGGTCGGCACCCACCTGGCAGGGTTCCCGGGTCTGGGTAAACTCGCCGTAGCAGTTGTCCACGAAGATGATGATCTCCGGGTTGGCGGGCCGGGCCGTGTCCGCGATCTTCCGGATGGTCTCCAGATCAAAGGCGTTGCGCTGCAGATAGCCCCGGCTGCGCTGGATATGGCAGACCTTGGCCCCGGGGGCCTTCTGTGCAATCAGGTCGTAGTCCGGGGTGAAGTCAGCCTTGAGGGGAGCTTCGTCGTATTGGATGCCGTAGTCCATCAGGGTACCGGTGCCCTTGCCCTTGCCGTCCAGACCGATGACGCCCTCCAGCGTATCGTAGGGGCGGCCGGTGGCGGCCAGCAGGGTGTCCCCTGCCCGCAGCAGGCCGAACAGGGCCACCGCCAGCGTATGGGTGCCGCTCTGGAACTGGCTGCGCACCAGTGCATCCTCTGCGCCCATCACCTCGGCAAAGATCTGTTCCAGCTTTGCGCGGCCGGTGTCCCACAGGCCGTAGCCGGTGGTGCCCAGCATATCGGTGGAGGACATCTGGGTATCGGCAAAGGCCTTGAGCATCTTGAGCTGGTTGAAATCGCGGATTTCCTCCATATGGCGGAAATAGGGCTGGCACAGCTCCATGGCCTTTTCGTCCAGTGCCAGCACTTCGGGTTTGTAATCAAAAAAGTGGTTGAGAATCGACATATCTGTTTCCTTAATTTAATGTTCTTGTATTTTCAGAAGCATGGACGCTCCGCTGGGCCAGAGGACAAACGCCAATATAAAATAGTTCTTCCTCTGAACATGCCCAGAGTGAAACGGAGGGCATTCAAATCGTCCGGCTCACGGCGCGGCAAAACGTACATACTCCCCCAGCTTTGCAAAGCCGAGGCGGGTGTAAAAATGCACCCGCTCCGGGGCGCAGAGGAACACCGGGTGCTCCCCTTCTGCTGCAAGGGCGTTGGCCATCTGCACGATGAGCTGCCCGCCGATGCCTTTGCCGCGCAAGGGCTCTGCAGTCTGGCCGCAGGCCATGTAGGCCTGTCCGTTTGCGACCGCATAGGCGCCCACGGTGCACACCGTCCGCCCGCCCTGCTGCAGCGCCCAGACCACGGCCCGGCCCCGGCTGCGCTTGGAGCACAGCTCTGAATAGGCATCGTCCCGCCGGGCGGGGTCCGTTGGATAAAGCGCCTGCGCCACCGTCATGGCGGGCGGCTGGGCGTCAAGAGTCAGGCTGCTCCAAAGAGCATCCTCCACAGCAGGCAGGGGCAGCACTTTGCCGGGAGCAAGGCCGAACACGGTCAGCGTTTCGGCCCGGTGCCAGCCTGTGGGCGGCGGGCAGACGCCCTCGTCCAGAATGACGCTCCCACAGCCGCAGAAGGCCAGAAAGCTCGCCAGCTCCTCCGGGTTTGCATGCCCGGCTGCCCATGCCGTGCGGCCGCTGAGTTCCAGCGCCAGTGTGGGACCAGCATAGAACCGGCCGGGCTGGCTTTTGCCGAAGATCTGCTGATCCAGCGGCAGCAGGGCGTCCAGCACCCAGCGGCCCCGGCAAGCGTTCCGGAAGCGGGCACGGCGCGCCGGGGTGTTGACCCGTGCGATCACTTGAGCGCGTTGACGATCTTCTTGAACTCACGGCCGCGCACCTCAAAGTTGGGGTACAGGTCGAACGAAGCACTGGCCGGAGACAGGATGATGATGTCGCCGGGCTTTGCGGCGGCGCGGGCCAGCTCCACAGCGTGCTGCATGTTGTCGGCGTGCTGGATGGGCAGAGCTGCTTCGTCAAAGCCTTCGCATTCGCGCACAGCCTTCTCGATACGGGGGCCGGTGGCACCCATCAGCACCAGGTTCTTGACGTGGGCAATGACTTCCGGTGCCAGCGGCTCATACGGGATGTGCTTGTCGTAGCCGCCCGCAATGAGGATGACCTTCTGGTTGAAGCTGCGCAGGCCCGCAATGGTGCGGGTGGGGCTGGTACCGATGGAGTCGTTGTAGTACAGCACGCCGTCCAGGGTGCGCACCGGCTCAATGCGGTGCTCTACACCGGTAAAGGTGCTGCCCACCTGCTGGATGGCTTCCACCGGCACGAGGCCCCACACGGCAGCCGCAGCGGCCAGCAGGTTCTCCACGTTGTGCAGGCCGCGCAGCTTCATCTCGCTGTGAGCCAGCACAGGGGTCACCACACCGTTCTCCGCCATGCACAGCATATCGTCCTTGCGCAGGAAGGCACCGTTGTCGGTGTCGTGCAGGCGGGTGAACCACACCTGCTTGCCCTTGCAGTCCTTCTGCATGGAGAGGCTGATCTCGTTCTCATAGCCCAGCACGGCACGGCAGGGCGGGGTCTGGTACAGCAGGATGTTGCGCTTGGCGTCGATGTACTCCTGCATATCCTTGTGGTGGTCCAAATGGTTGGGGGTGACGTTGGTCACCACGGCCACATTGGGGCTGGAATGCATGCTGATGAGCTGGAAGCTGGACAGCTCTACCACGGCCACATCGTCGGGGCTCACCTCGGGCAGCATGGGCAGCAGCGCTGCGCCGATGTTGCCGCCCAGATGTACCTTGCGGCCAGCGGCCTCGAAGAACTTGGCGATCAGGGTCGTGGTGGTGGTCTTGCCGTCGGAGCCGGTCACAGCCACGATGGGGCAGGGGCAGAAATCAAAGAACAGTTCCACCTCGCTGGTGACCATGGTACCGGCCGCCATGGCATCCTGCAGGGGTTTCTCAAAGTAGCCCACAAAGCCGGGGGTGCGCATAATGATATCCTGGCCCTTGAAGCCGTCCAGATAGTTCTCGCCCAGGCTCAGGTCGATGCCCAGCTCCCGGATGGTGGCGGCGTAATCTCCGAAGTCCTCCACGCTCTTTTTTTCTGGTCGCACAGGGTAACGTGTGCCCCCAGCTCCACAAATTCTTTGATCAGGGTCTTGTGGCTGACGCCCGCGCCGATAAAGGCCACCTTTTTGCCCTTGATGAGCTGTTCGAGCTTCTGTTGATCCTTCTGCATAAAAATAGATCCTCCTTCGTACAGTATCGTATTCTGAACACGCCGGAACTGCCCGGCATTTGTGAGTTTCGCTGTACTATTATAGTCCATTTGGCCGCGCTTGGCAACGGAAAACCGTGCACTCGGCACCAAAAAGCGCGGTAAATTCACAAAAAGGCAATTGTTTTTTGTCTGTGTTTCTGCTACACTTGTCGTTGCAGAGCCGTTTTTGAGGGTTTCTGCACCATGATGAACGGAATGAGGGTTTCTTTTTTGAATCGTTTTTTGCGCATGACCGCAGTGGTGCTTGCCGCTGCGTTTGCTTTTTCTGCTTGCGGGCTGCGGCGGCAGCTCCGCCAGCACCAGCTTTACCTGGTTTGTGGACAATATCCCCGCAAATCTTGACCCGCAGGTAGCCACCAAGGCCGAGGATGTGATCGCCTGCGAGAACCTGTATGGCGGACTCGTGCGCCGCAATGCCAGCGGCGAGCTGGTGCCGGACCTGTGCGAGCGGTGGGAGATTTCCTCCGACGGGCTCACCTATACCTTTTATTTAAAGAGCGGCCTGACCTACACCGGCACGAAAGGTGCCGCCACGGACTACGCCATCACCGCTGAAGATTTCGTGTATGCATTTCGCCGGGTGTTCGACCCACAGACAGCCTCGCCCTATGCGGTGGAGTTTTCTGCCATCCAGAACAGTGCCGCCGTGCTGGACGGCACTGCCGACCCCGGCACGCTGGGCGTGTCGGCCATCGGAGAACTGACACTGGTGTTCCGCCTGAGCGAGCGGGACGACACCTTCCTTTCCAAACTCACCCTGCCGGGTGCCATGCCCTGTGACGAAGCCTTTTTTTTGAGAGCACCCGCGGCACCTACGGTCTGAGCAGTACATCCACTCTGTCCAGCGGCAGCTTTTACATCTACAACTGGACGGCCAGCGGCCTGTTCCTGCGCCGCAGTGCCGCGTCCCCGCTGGTGAACAACCTGCGCCTTGTGCAGAACACCAGCAACACCGACAAGAGTGCCGCCCAGCTCATTGCAGACGAAAAGTGCTCGGCCGCCCTGGATGACACCGCCGAAGCCACTTCCCTGCAGAGCGTTGAATACTCCGACACCACCTGGGCCCTGCTGTTCAACGCATCGGAAGGCTCGGTGTTCGCGGTTGCATCCCTGCGGCAGGCGCTGGCCGGCATCGCCCTGCAGAACCTGTCGGTGCCCTCCTCGGGGCTGTTCACGGAGGTGACCGGCCTTGTTCCGGACGGCCTGACTGTGGACGGCATCGACTACCGCGATACTGCCGGGGACCTGCTGCCCACCATCCCGGATGCAAAGGCACTGTACATGCAGGCCCGACAGGGCATGGCCAGCTCCGACTTCAACGGGTGACCATTCTGCTGCCCCAGGGCTCCGGCCTGACCGAGACGATGGAGCAGATCAACGGTGCCTGGCAGAAAGACTGTTCCCTCTTCTTCTCGGTGGAAGAGGTGCCGCAGGAGGAGTTCGACGCCCGCCTTGCCAGCGGCAAATACACCATCGCACTGGCTCCCATCCGGGCCGAGGGCGGCAGCGTATACCAGATGCTGCAGCAATTTGCCGGAGACAACAATCTGACCGGTCTCACCGACCCGCTCTATGCCGGGGCCCTGTCTGAAAGCATCCAGCGCACCGGCTCCGCACGCTGCCAGCTGCTGCGTGAATGTGAACGCCAGCTGCTGGAGGGCTGCACCGTGGTGCCGCTGGCCGCCCAGCAGAAGCGTCTGCTGGTGGCCGACGGCGTGGAAGGACTGGTGTTCACCCCCTTCACCCCGGTGCTGGACCTGACCTACACCACGAAAAACTGACCCGACCGTTTTCGGCGCGATCCGCTCTTGACATTTGTCCCCTGCTTTGCTACAATGATAAAGCAGTGTGCAGGGTTAGCTCATCCGGTAGAGCGACTGCTTCCCAAGCAGTAGGCGGCGGGTTCGAGTCCCGTATCCTGCTCCAGCACAACAAGCCCCCGGTCTTGCACGAATTTCGTGTAGGGTCGGGGGCTTGTTTTATGCCGCTCTTGCGTTTTTACCGGTACTGTGCTATACTTCTCTGCGAACTGAACAAAAACAGCAGGTGCGTTCCGCCGCAGGCGCTTTGCCGCGGCAGGAACGTTAAAAGGGAAGCGGGTGCAAATCCCGCACGATCTCGTCACTGTGATAAGGGAGCCCGCGGCCCGGGTGCTTCTGGCACCGGCCACTGAAGCGTTGCTTTGGGAAGGCGGCGGCGGGCGCAGATCTTTCAGCCAGGAAACCTGCCTGCTGTTGGTACAGGAGCGCACCGCTCCGGACCACGAGGAATTGGTCGTGCCGAAAAGCCTATGGATCATGGGTCTTTTTGTGTTGCCATTCCGCAAGCAGAAAGGCCTTTTTTTGTTTGCGGAAAACGCCCTTTCAGCGCCATGTTCAGGGTATGCAAACTGTTCTGTACGAACAAAAAGGAAAGGAATTCATCATGAGAAAACGCAACATCCGCAAGGCTGCTGCCGCCCTGACTGCCCTGGCTCTGTGCGCCGGTGTGCTCAGCGGCTGCGGCGGCGCCGCATCCAGCACCGCTTCCAGCGCAGCAAGTTCTTCTGCCGCTGCCAGCAGCGAAGCATCCGGCGAGGACGCCGACGAGGCTGCCGCAAAGAACGTGGCAGACCTGATCGATGCCATCTATGTCCAGGAGCGCAACGACAACACCGACGAGCAGTGTGCTGCTGCCAAGGCTGCCTGGGACGCCTTGACCGACGCTCAGAAGGAGCTGGTGGAAGGCGAAAATGCTGACCCCGATTATTTTGGCCGTGACACCGGCGATGCTTCCAAGGATGCCGCCCGCAACGAGGACAACATCGGCGAGAACGAGCTGCTGGTGGTCTCCTTTGGCACCTCCTTCAACGACAGCCGTGTGAAGGACATCAAGGGCATCGAGGACGCCCTGCAGGCCGCCTACCCTGACTGGAGCGTGCGCCGCGCCTTTACCGCACAGATCATCATCAACCATGTGCAGGCCCGTGACGGCGAGATCATTGACAATATGCAGGAAGCCCTGGACCGCGCGGTGGACAACGGCGTGAAGACCCTGGTTGTGCAGCCCACCCATCTGATGCACGGTGCCGAGTACGACGAGATGATGGAGATGATCGACTCCTACCGCGATAAGTTCGAGAGCGTTGCCGTGGCTGAGCCCCTGCTGGGCGAGGTCGGCTCTGACGCCACCGTGATCAACTCCGACAAGGAAGTGGTTGCCAAGGCCGTGACCGAAGCCGCCGTGAAGGATGCCGGTTACGAGAGCCTGGACGCCGCCGCTGCCGAGAAGGTCGCCTTCGTGTTCATGGGCCACGGCACTTCCCACACTGCAAAGGTGAGCTACAGCCAGATGCAGACCACCATGCAGACCCTGGGCTATGACAATGTGTTCATCGGCACCGTGGAGGGTGAGCCCGAGGAGACTGCCTGCGAGAACGATCGAGGCTGTGAAGGCCGCCGGTTACACCAAGGTCGTCCTGCGTCCCCTGATGGTGGTTGCAGGCGACCACGCCAACAACGACATGGCCGGTTCCGACGAGGATTCCTGGTTGAGCCAGTTCAACGCCTCCGGCGCATTTGAGTCTGTGGACTGCCAGATCGCCGGTCTGGGCGAAGTGCCCTCCATTCAGGAGCTGTACGTTGCCCACACCAAGGTTGCCATTGATTCTCTGAACGGCTGAAAATAACTGCCAAATTGCCCGGAGGGAGTGATCTTTTCGGGCAATTTTTATTTTTGGTAGGATTGTGGTATACTGAGACCTGCAGGGAGTTTCTCCCTTTTGATTCTGAAATATTGAGGTATTTTTTCTATGCGCTGCAAACAGATGCTTTCCCTTTCCGTTGTCACCGTGCTGCTGGCCGCTTCTCTGGCAGGCTGCGGCACTTCTTCCACCGCTCCGTCGGCCGTCTCTTCCGAGGCCCCTTCCAGCGCGGCAATTCCGCCGCATCCGAAGTCACGGAGACCGCCGCTCTGCCGGACGGCGTATACACTGCCGAGTTTGATACCGACAGCGGCATGTTCCATGCCAACGAGGCCTGCGACGGCAAAGGCACCCTGACCGTCAAAGACGGCAAGATGACCTTCCATGTCAGCCTGGTGTCCAAAAAATCGTGAACCTGTACCCCGGCCTGGCCGCTGATGCCGAGGCCCACAAAACGGACTGGCTGCTGCCCACCACCGACACTGTGACCTACTCCGACGGCACCAGCGAAGAGGTGTACGGCTATGACATCCCGGTCACCGCATTGGATGAGGACTTCCCGCTGGCCATTCTGGGCTCCAAGGGTACCTGGTACGACCACACCGTGAGCGTGCGCAATGCCCAGCCCACGACCGAGGAGACCTCCGAGACCCCCGCAGACGGCGAATACACCGTATCTGTGGCACTGGAGGGCGGCTCCGGCCGTGCCACCGTGGACAGGCCCGCCACTCTGACCGTGGCCGACGGCAAGATGACCGCCACCATCGCATGGAGCAGCCCCAACTATGACTATATGGTCGTGGACGGCGAGAAGTACCTGCCCACCAACACCGAGGGCAACTCCACCTTTGAGATCCCGGTCGCTGCCCTGGGCACCCCGCTGGCTGTGACCGCCGACACGGTGGCCATGAGCACCCCGCACGAGATCGAATACACCCTGACTTTTACGCTGGAATAAGATGGACAAGATCACACGCAGCCAATTTCTGAGGCTCCTGCCCGCTGCCGGGCTGCTGCTGACCGCCTGTGCCGAGCAGGCCGGTCCCACGGTGGAAGTGCAGCTGGTACCGGCCGGGACTGCTGCACTGGACTACGCACAGCAGTTCACGGCTGCAAAATACGAGGGCGGCTATACCCTGCTCTCCATCCCGGCCGACGGGGCACAGTTCCTTGTGGTGCCGGAGGGGGCCCGTTCCGACCGATGTGCCGGACGGCGTGACCGTGCTGCGTCAGCCGCTGCAGAACCTCTATCTGGTGTCCACCTCGGTGATGGACCTGTTCCTTGCACTGGACGCACTGGACTGCATCGCCCTGAGCGGCACCCGCGCCGAGGGCTGGTATCTGGACGAGGCCCGGCAGGCCATGCTGGACGGGCGCATTGCCTATGCGGGCAAATACAGCGCCCCGGACTACGAGCAGATCCTTGCCGCGAATTGCGGCCTTGCCATCGAGAACACCATGATCTACCACACCCCGGAGGTCAAGGAGCAGCTGGAGCGCTTCGGCATCCCGGTGCTGGTGGAGCGTTCCAGCTACGAGAGCGGCCCGCTGGCCCGCATGGAGTGGATCAAATTCTACGGCATCCTGCTGGGCAAGGAGGAACTGGCACAGCAGGTGTTTGACCGACAGGCGGAGCGCATCGCTCCCCTGCTGGACCAGCAGTCCACCGGCAAGAGCTGCGCGTTCTTTTCTATCTCGGCCAACAATCTGGCCAACGTGCGCAAGGGCGGCGACTATGTGGCCCGCATGATCGAGATGGCCGGGGCCGACTATGTGTTTGCCGATCTGACCGACAGCGGCAACAGCCTTTCCACCATGAACCTGCCGCTGGAAGACTTCTACGCCGGTGCACGGGACGCCGACTTCCTGATCTACAACAGTACCATTGAGGGCGTTGTCTCCACCACCGACGAGCTGGTGGCCAAGTGCTCCCTGCTGGCGGACTTCAAGGCTGTGCAGAATGGGTATGTCTGGTGCGTTGCCCAGAGCTTTTTCCAGCAGAGCATGGAATTGGCCGATTTTATCCTAGAGCTGCACCGTCTGTTCACCGAGGATGCGCCGGACGGATTGCAGTATTTCATTCACGTTGAGTAAGGAACCGCTTATGACCCGCAAAAAACGCTATCTGTTTTCTTATCTCCTGCTGGCGCTGGCGCTGGTGGTTCTGTTTGCCGCCAACCTGTTCTGGGGCAGTGTTGCCCTGACCCCCGGTGCCGTGCTGGCGGCCCTGACCGGCCGCGGGCAGGACGCACTGTCGGTGGGCATCATCACCCAGCTGCGCCTGCCCCGGGCCGTGATGGTGGTGTTGCTGGGCGCGGCACTCTCTGCGGCAGGCTATCTGCTGCAGACCTTTTTTTGCCAACCCCATCGCCGGGCCTTTTGTCATGGGCATTTCCAGCGGAGCCAAGCTGGCCGTAGCACTGGTGATGGTGGTGTTCCTGAACCACGGCCTGCTCACCAGCTCCCTCACCCTGATCCTGGCCGCCTTTGCGGGGGCTATGGCCGCTATGGCCTTTGTGCTGGCGGTGGCCCGTCGGGTGCAACGCATGAGCATTCTGGTCATCTGCGGCGTCATGATCGGTTACATCTGTTCCGCTGTCACCGAGTTCGTGGTGGCATTTGCGCAGGACTCCAACATCGTCAACCTGCACAACTGGTCACAGGGCAGCTTTTCCGGCATGACCTGGGGCAATGTACAGGCGGCGGCACTGGTGGTGCTGCCTGCGCTGGCAGCAGCTTTCTGCCTCTCCAAACCCATGAGCGCCTACCAGATGGGCGAAGCCTATGCCCAGAGCGTGGGCGTAAACGTGAAGCGTTTTTCCCGGCTGCTGGTACTGCTTTCCAGTCTGCTGGCGGCCTGTGTCACGGCCTTTGCGGGGCCCATCTCCTTTGTGGGCATCGCAGTGCCGCATCTGGTCAAGCAGCTGCTGGGCAGCGCAAAGCCGCTGGTGGTGCTGCCGGGCTGCTGCCTGGGCGGGGCCGCTTTCTGTTTGCTGTGCGACCTGATTGCCCGCAGCCTGTTTGCTCCCACGGAGCTTTCCATCAGCGCGGTCACCGCCGTGTTTGGTGCGCCGGTGGTCATCGGGCTGCTCATCCGCCGGAACCGGGAGGGTGCACAATGAAGGAATTTCTCTGTGAAACGCAGGAGCTTGCCATCGGTTACGGCAAAACGCCGCTGGCTTCCGGCATTGCACTAAGGGCAAAGCCGGGGCAGATCCTTGTTCTTGTCGGCCCCAACGGTGCAGGCAAATCCACCCTGCTCAAAACACTGGCCGGACAGCTGGCCCCGCTGGGCGGCACTGTGCTGCTGGACGGGCAGGACCTGACCGCCTACACCGGCACGGCCCGGGCGCAGAAGCTGGCTCTGATGCTGCCCCACACCCGCCGCACCGAGCTGACCACCTGCTTTGAGTTTGCCGCCGCCGGGCGCATCCCCTACACCGGGCGGCTGGGCATTCTGTCCGACGCCGACCGGCAGGCCGTGCAGGATGCACTGGAAATTGCCGGAGCTGCGCATCTCGCGGACCGGGACTTCAACTGCATCAGTGACGGTCAGCGTCAGCGTGTTCTGCTGGCCCGTGCCATCTGCCAGCAGCCCAAAGTGCTGCTGCTGGACGAGCCCACCTCCTTTCTGGACATCAAGGGCAAGATCGAGCTGCTGACCATCCTGCAGAAGCTGGCTCATGAACAGGGCCTTGCGGTCATCGTGAGCCTGCATGAGCTGGACATGGCACAGAAGATCGCGGACGCAGTGGTGTGCGTGTTCCCGGACCATGTTTCCGGCGTGCTGACCCCGGATGCCGCCTTTGCCCCGGACAGCATCCGTGCGCTTTATGCGCTGAGCGAAGCGCAGTACACGGCCCTGTTCGGGCAGGCAAAGCCCCAAAAGCCCACGTTCGAGCACTACGTCCGCAGCGGGCAGAAGCTGCTGCGCTGCGGCTATACCACCGGCACCTGTGCGGCGCTGGGGGCAGCGGGCGCGGCCCGGCTGCTGCTCACCGACCATGCGCCGGAGACGGTGGCGCTGCGCACCCCAAAGGGCATCGTGGTGGAGGTAGCACCCCTGTTCTGCCGCCGCACCGACACTGGGGCCGAATGCGCCATTGAAAAGGACGGCGGCGACGACGTGGATATGACCACCGGCCTGCCGGTGATCGCCACAGTGGAACTGCTGCCGGGCTGCACGGACATCCGCATCGACGGCGGCAGAGGTGTGGGCCGGGTGACAAAACCCGGCCTCGACCAACCCGTTGGTGCCGCCGCCATCAACCATGTGCCCCGGCAGATGATCGCCGAGGCCCTGCGCCGGGAAGCTGAAGCCGCCTGTTATACCGGCGGCTTTGCGGTGACCATTTCCATCCAGAACGGCGAGGAAGTGGCCCGGCGCACCTTCAACCCGCACATCGGGGTGGAGGGTGGCCTTTCGGTGCTAGGCACCAGCGGCATCGTGGAGCCCATGAGCCAGCAGGCCATCCTGGACACCATCCTGCTGGAAATGAACCAGTCTGTTTTGCGGGCCGGTACCCCAAAGCGGCTCATCCTTGCCCCGGGCAACTACGGGCTGGACTACCTGCACGACACCTACCCGGCCTTTGCGGCCATCCCGGTGGTCAAGACCTCCAACTTCATCGGAGATACGCTGGATATGGCAGCTTCTGCCGGGTTTGAACAGGTGCTGCTGGTGGGCCATGTGGGCAAGCTGGTCAAGGTGGCCGGCGGCATCATGAACACCCTCCCACACGGCCGACTGCCGCACCGAGCTGTTCTGTGCCCATGCCGCCCTCTGTGGAGCAGGCCGGGAGCTGTGCGCGGCTTTGTACGCCGCCGCCACCACCGACGCCTGTCTGGAGCTGCTGGACACCGCCGGACTGCGCGCCCCGGTGCTGGAAAGCCTGCTGGATGCCATCCAACTGCACCTCGACCGCCGGGCGGGCGAAGCCTTCCGGGTGGGTGCAGTGCTGTTTTCCAACCAGCACGGGCCGCTTGGCGCAACACAAACTGCAAAGGAGCTGCTTGAACAATGGAACAACGCATGACCGGCACCTTTTTACGGGGTCAGCGTCGGCCCCGGCGACCCGGAGCTGCTGACTTTGCAGGCCGTGCGTCTGCTGCGGCAGTGCCCGGTGCTGGCTGCGCCGCAGACCGCTTCCGGGCAGATGCTGGCGCTGGATATCGCCCGCCGGGCGCTGTGCAGCGAACTGGACGGCAAGACCATTCTACCCCTGCAGTTTGCCATGAGCCGGGACGCCGCCGTGCTGCGCGCCTCTCACGAGACCGCTGCCAGCGCAGTGCGGCCTTTTCTGGATGCCGGGCAGGATGTGGCCATGCTGAACCTGGGTGACGTGTCCATTTATGCCACCTTTGGCTATCTGCAGGAGATCCTGCAGGCGCAGGGCTATGCCACCGCGATGGCGGCGGGTGTGCCCAGCTTCTGCGCGGCAGCAGCCCGGTTAAACCAGCCCCTTACCGGCGGCATGGACGCTCCGCTGACCATCGCCCCCGGCAGCCGGGCCGACGAGGTATTGGACGCCCCCGGCACGAAAGTCCTGATGAAAACCGGGCGTCAGCTGCCCGCCCTGCTGGACACCCTGGACGCCCACGGTGCGTTGAGCCGCAGCGCCCTCGTGTGCAGCTGCGGCCTGCCGGATGAAACGATCTTCCCCGACCTTTCGACTGCGCGCCCGCCGCAGGATGGCAGCAAGGCCGGATATTTTGCAACGGTACTGGTAAAGGAGTAACTGCTATGATACACTTTGTAGGCGCGGGGCCCGGTGCCCCGGACCTGATCACTCGGCGGGGCGCAGCCCTGCTGCAGGAGGCTGATTGCATCATCTACGCGGGCAGTCTGGTCAACCCGGCCCTGCTGGGACTGGCAAAACCTGGCTGCGCCATTTACAACAGCGCCGAGATGACGTTGGAACAGGTGCTGGATGTGATGCGCACCATGGAGGCAGACGGCAAAATCACCGTGCGCCTGCACACCGGCGACCCCTGCCTGTACGGGGCCATCCGGGAGCAGATGGATGCACTGGACGCCGACGACATCGCCTACGATGACACGCCCGGCGTGTCCAGCTTCTGCGGCGCGGCGGCGGCACTGAATGCCGAATACACCCTGCCCACCGTGAGCCAGACCGTGATCATCACCCGCATGGAAGGCCGCACCCCCGTGCCCGAGCGGGAACAGCTGGCCAGTTTTGCCGCCCACGGGGCCACTATGGTGATTTTCCTGTCCATCGGTCTGGTGGACAAGGTGCAGGATGCTCTGCTGCAGGGCGGTGCCTACACGCCGGACACCCCCGCCGCCGTGGTATACAAGGCCACCTGGCCGGAGCAGAAAACCGTGCGCTGTACCGTGGGTTCTCTGGCGCAGAGCGTGCACGACGCCGGCATCACCAAAACAGCGCTCATCGTGGCAGGCGATTTTCTTGGCACCCGGTACGAGCGCAGCAAGCTGTACGACCCCGGTTTTACCACCGAGTTCCGCAAGGGGTCCGACCAATGACCCGGGCCTATCTGGCCTTTACCGACACCGGTCTGGCACTGGCCCGGCGGCTGGCAGACGCCCTGCCCGGCAGTGTGGACCGCTGCGGCAGCGGCGGCGTCTCCCTTGCCGGGTGGACCGCCCTGCAGTTTGCGCAGAGCGACGCCCTTGTTTTTGTGGGAGCCGTGGGCATTGCGGTGCGGGCCATTGCGCCCCACTGCCGCAGCAAGGCGTCGGACCCGGCGGTGGTGGTACTGGACGAATGCGGCCGCTTTGCGGTGCCGGTGCTGTCCGGTCATCTGGGCGGTGCCAATAACCTGGCCCGTGCACTGGCCGCCGTGTGCGGAGCCGTTCCGGTGATCACCACGGCCACCGACGCCCACAGCATTTTTGCGGTGGACGAGTGGGCAAAGCACCAGAACTGCACGGTGCTGGAAGCGGAGCGCATCAAGCATGTCAGCAGCAAGCTGCTGGCCGGGCAGTCGGTGCGGTTTGCCGCTGAGTTTCCCGTGCAGGGCACCCCGCCCGCCGGGGTGGATCCTGCACGGACCCCTGCCGAAGCCGATTTTGCCCTTACCCTCTCCCCCTGCCGGGGACGCTTTGCATCTGGTGCCCCGCATCGGGGTGCTGGGCATCGGCTGCCGCAGGGGGACGTGTGCCGAGCAGTTGGAAGCCGCTTTTGCTGACTTCTGTGCCCGGCACAGCCTTGCCCCGGCGTGCATCGCAGCGGCGGCCAGCATCGACCTGAAGGCTGACGAGGCCGGGCTGCTGGCGTTCTGCCGGGCCCACGGCTGGCCCATCACATTTTATTCTGCGGAGCAGCTGCGGGCACTGTCCGGGCCGTTCACACCATCTCCCTTCGTGCAAAGCGTCACCGGGGTGGACAACGTGTGTGAGCGGGCCGCTGTGCTGGCGTCCGGCGGCTGCATCCGCATCCCGAAACAGGCGGGCGGCGGTGTGACCCTTGCGCTGGCGCTGTGCCCCTATGCCCCGGACTGGAGGTGGCAGAATGGCTGATATCGTATATGTGGTCGGGCTTGGCCCCGGCGACCCGCAGTTTTTGACCGCACAGGCGCAGAGCGCCCTGGAAGAAGCCGAGGTGCTGTGCGGCTATCCGGTCTATCTGGATCTGGTACGCCCCTATTACCCGGAAAAAGAATATTACGCCACCGGCATGACCAAAGAATTGGACCGCTGCCGCTGGGCACTGGAAACTGCCCACAGCGGCCGGACCGTGGCTCTGGTGTGCAGCGGTGATGCCGGAGTGTACGGCATGGCCAGCCCCCTGCTGGAGCTGGCCGAAGGCTGCCCGGACGTGACCGTGGAGGTGGTGCCCGGCCTGACTGCCGCCCTGAGCGGCGGCGCGGTGCTGGGTGCCCCGCTGGCCCATGATTTCTGTGTGCTCTCTCTTTCCGACCGGCTCACCCCGTGGGAGGTCATCGAAAAGCGGCTGGCCGCAGCGGCCATGGGCGATTTCTGCATGGCGGTGTACAACCCTTCTTCCAAGGGGCGGCCGGACTATCTGGCCCGGGCCGTGCGCATCCTGCTGCAAAACGGCAAGGCCCCGGACACCGTCTGTGGGCTGGTGCGCAACATCGGCCGGGAGGGCCAGAGCGCTCAGGTGCTGACGCTGGCCCAGCTGGAGCAAACGCCCGTGGATATGTTTACCACCGTGTACATCGGCAACCGCAACACCCGGGTGCTGCAGGGCCGCATGGTCACGCCGCGGGGGTACCGCGTATGAGGGCAGTGGTGTTCAGCGGCACCACCGAGGGCCGCATTTTTTCCCGGCAGCTGGCCCAGCTTGGGGCGGACGTTCTGGTGAGCGTGGCCACCCCGCTGGGCAGCGAGGAACAGGGCAGCTTTGCCGGCATCACGGTGCACTGCGGCCGGTTGACCCCGGACGAGATGGCCGCCCTTGTGCAGGGAGCCGACCTGTGCGTAGACGCCACCCACCCCTATGCGGTGGACGCCACCCGCAACATCCGCACGGCCTGCCGCACCGCCGGGGTGGAATATCACCGGCTGCTGCGTGCGCAAAGCCCCCTGCCTGCCGGGAGCATGGTGTTCCAGTCGGCGGCACATGTGGCGGATTTTCTGGTCCAAACGCAGGGCAATGTCCTGCTGGCCACCGGGGCCAAGGAGCTGCCTGCCTTTGCGCAGCTGGCCCCGGAACGGCTGTACCCCCCCGTGTGCTGCCTACACTGGACGGCATTGCCGCCTGCGAGGCCGCGCACATCCCCCACAAGAATATCCTTGCTTTGCAAGGGCCGTTCTCCTACGCGCTGAACCGGGCCCTGCTGGAGCAATTCTCCATTCGCTTTCTCGTGACCAAGGACGGCGGGGCCGCCGGTGGCTTTGCCGAGAAAGCGCAGGCTGCCGCCGACACCGGCGTCCAGCTCATCGTGATCCGCCGCCCGGCCGAGACCGGTGAGACGGCAGACCAGATCCTGACCCGTTGCAGGGAGGTGCTGAAAGGATGATCACACTCATTGGTATGGGCTCCGGCACCCCCGGCAGCCTGACCGCACAGGGTCTTGCCGCCCTGCAGGGTGCCGACCACATTCTGGGCGCAAAGCGGCTGCTGGCCACACTGCCGGAGGGCTGCACCAGAAACCGGCAGTCCATGTACAAACCGGACGAAATTCTGGCCTGTCTGGCCGCGCACCCGGACGAGGAAATTGCGCTGGTGTACAGCGGCGTTACCGGGTTCTACTCCGGCGCATCCCAGCTGCTGCCCATGCTGCGGGCCTTTGGCATCTCCTGCCGGGTGCTGCCCGGCCTTTCCAGCGTACAGCTGCTGGCCGCCGCCGTAGGCCGCCCCCTGGCAGGACTGAACTCTTGTTTCTGCCCACGGCTGTGCCTGCGACCCGGTGTCTGCCTGCATGAACCATAAAACCGTATTCTTTCTCACCGGCGGGGCCGAGACCCCGGCCACCCTGTGTGCCGCATTGACCGCCGCCGGGCTGGGCGATGCCCACGCCCTTGTGGGCGAAAACCTTGGCACACCCGACGAAAAGATCCACTTTGGCACCGCGCAGGAACTGGCCGGGCAGGCCTTTGCTTCCCCTGAGTGTCCTGCTGGTGGAACATGCCGTGCACCCGGAACGCCGCACCCCGGCCTGCCGGATGAGGCCTTCATCCGGGGCGAGGTGCCCATGACCAAGCAGGAAGTGCGGGCCGCCGCGCTGGCCAAACTGGCCGTGCGCCCCGCCGATACCCTGTGGGACGTGGGGGCCGGTACCGGCAGCGTGAGCGTGGAGCTGGCACTGGCCGCCCCGCAGGGGCATGTGTATGCGGTGGAGTGTGAGCCGGACGCCTGCGCCCTCATCCGCCGGAACCGCGAAAAATTTGCGGCGTGGAACCTCTCCCTCATTGAGGGCCGTGCCCCTGCCGCACTGGAAGCCCTGCCTGCCCCGGATGCCGTGTTCATTGGCGGCACCAAGGGCAGCATGGCCGCGGTGGTGGACACGGTTCTGGCCAAAAACGCCAATGCGCGCATCTGCATTGCCGCCATTGCGCTGGAATCCCTGAGCGCCGCCATTGCAGCCCTTACGGCTCATGGCCTTTCCGCTGAGGTGACCCAGCTTGCCGTGAGCCGTACCAGACCGGCAGGCAGGCTCCACCTGCTGACCGCCAACAACCCCATTTTTCTGATCACGGGAGAACGCAAATGATGCAGTTCGTCATCGCCGCACCGCGTTCCGGCAGCGGCAAGACCACCGTCACCTGCGCCCTGCTGGCCGCGTTGAAAAAGCGGGGCATGGACCCCTGCGCCTTCAAGAGCGGGCCGGACTACATCGACCCCATGTTCCACCGGTCGGTGCTGGGGGTGGAGAGCCACAATCTGGATCTTTATCTTTCTGCCAAAAATACGGTACGGGAACTGTACTCCCACTATGCTGCCGGGCACGGGGCTGTGGTGTGCGAAGGGGCCATGGGTTTTTACGATGGGCAGGGCCTGACCACCCGCGCCAGTGCCTGGGAGCTGGCCGATGCGCTGGACCTGCCGGTACTGTTGGTGGTACAGCCCAAGGGGGCCAGTGTGACGCTGGCCGCAGAGATCCAGGGCCTTGTGCATTTCAAACCGGAGAGCCACATTGCAGGCATCCTGCTGAATGACTGCTCCGAAAAGCTCTTCCGGATGCTCAAGCCCCTGCTGGAAACCGAGACCGGCCTGCCGGTGCTGGGGTATCTGCCCCGCCCTGCCGCAGGCGGTGGTGGAGAGCCGCCATCTGGGCCTGAAAACCGCCGGAGAGATCACCGATCTTGCCCAGAAGATCGGCCTGTTGGCCGATGCGCTGGAAGCAAATCTGGACTGGGCAACGCTGGAAGCGCTGACCGAACGACCGGCTCCTGCCCCGGTGCCGCCGCCTGCTCTGCAAACGGCGGGCGTCCGCATTGCTGTGGCACAGGATAAGGCATTCTGCTTTGCCTACGCCGAAACGCTGGACTGCCTGCGCACTGCCGGGGCAGAGCTGGTGTTCTTCAGTCCGGTGCACGACATCACCCTGCCGGAGGACATCTGCGGGCTGTATCTGCCCGGCGGCTACCCGGAACTGTATGCCCGGCCGCTGAGCGAAAACAAAACCATGCGCGATGCCATCCGGGATGCCGTAAATGGCGGCCTGCCCACGGTGGCAGAGTGCGGCGGCTTTCTGTATCTGGGGCAGACGCTGGAAGATGCCAGCGGTACCGCCTGGCCCATGGCAGGCGTTCTGCCCGGCAAAGGCGTCAAGGTGGGGCGGCTGGTGCGGTTCGGCTATGCCGACATGACCGCCAAAGCCGACAGCCTGCTGTTCCATGCCGGAGAGCATTTGTATATTCACGAATTCCACCACTGGGATTCCACCGACAATGGCTCTGGCTTTTCCGTTTGGAAAAGCGAAAAAGTACAGTGGGAATGTGGATTTGCAAGCATGAGTTTGTACGCCGGTTTCCCGCATCTTTACTGGGCAGGCACTCCCCTGCCCCGCCGCTTTGTGAGCGGTGCAAAGTTCTATCAACGACAAAAGAGAAACACACATGACTGAAACGGAACTGAAAACTTTACTTTCCGGCATCACCCCGCCGGATGAAGCTGCCCGCGCCGCCGCCCACGCCCACTGGGCCGGGTTGGCCAAACCTCTGGGCGGGCTGGGCGCACTGGAAACTTTGCTGGAAGATGCCGCCGCCCTCACCGGCAGTGCGGCGCTGGATGTTTCCCGCCGGGCTGTGCTGGTGCTCTGCTCCGACAACGGCGTGGTGGCTCAGGGCGTGAGCCAGACCGACCAGAGCGTGACCCGCGCAGTGGCGGAGAATCTGGCTGCCCGGCGTACCAGCGTGTGCCAGATGGCCCGTACTGCCCACTGCGATGTGGTGCCCGTGGACATGGGCATGGCCGGAGACCCGGTGCCGGGGGTGGCAGACTGCCGCATTGCCGCCGGTACTGCCGATTTCACGCAGGGTCCCGCCATGACCCGCGCCCAGGCTGTGGAGGCCGTCGGCCGGGGCATCCGGCTGGTGCAGGAGCAGAAAGCTGCCGGTGTGCAGCTGCTGGCCACCGGCGAAATGGGCATTGGCAACACCACCACTTCCAGTGCGGTGGCAGCGGTGCTGCTGGGCCAGCCGGTGGAACGGATGACCGGCCGGGGAGCCGGCCTTTCGGATGAAGGGCTGGCCCGCAAGGTGGATGCCATCTGCCGGGGCATCCTGCGCAACAAGCCGGACCCCACAGACCCTCTGGACGTGCTGGCCAAGCTGGGCGGCTTCGATCTTGCCGGGCTGTGCGGCGTCTTTCTGGGCGGTGCGCTGGAAGGCGTGCCCGTGGTAATGGACGGCTTCATCAGCGGCGTGGCGGCCCTGTGCGCCGTGCGGCTGTGCCCTGCCGCGGCCAAAGCGGTGTTTGCCAGTCACTGTTCCTCGGAGCCTGCCGCCCGTCTGGTGCTGGATGCACTGGGCAAGGCCCCGCTTCTCACCGCCGGGCTGCATCTGGGCGAGGGCACCGGCGCTGTGGCCAGCCTCCCGCTGTGGGACATGGCACTGGCGGTGTACGACCACTGTTATTCCTTTGCGGAGGGCGGCATCACGCCGTACACCCCGCAATGCTGACGCTGGTGATCGGCGGAGCGGCCAGCGGAAAAAGCGAATACGCCGAGAGTCTGGTACTGCGCAGCACTCTGCCGCGCTATTATCTGGCCACCATGCAGGTGTGGGACGCCGAATGTGCCGCCCGGGTGGAAAAGCACCGCAGAATGCGGGCGGCAAAACAGTTTGAAACGGTGGAGTGCCCCCTGCATCTGGACGCCGTGCATCTGCCCGCCCGTGGTACCGCGTTGCTGGAAGATCTGGGCAACCTGACTGCCAACGAGCTCTATGATCCCGCCGGGGCCGGGCCGCAGACCGCGCAGGCCATTCTTTCCGGGCTGGACGCCGTGTATGCCCAGTGTGAAACCCTGATCGTCGGCTCCAACGAGGTGTTCAGCGGCGGGGCCGACTACGCAGGCGACACCGACCGCTATCTGCTGGCGCTGGCGCAGGTGAACAATGCACTGGCCGCGCGGGCCGACGCCGTGGTGCGGGTGGTGTGCGGCATCCCTGTTTATTATAAAGGAGTGGAAAAATGATCGTTTTGCAGACCGTTGCCGTGGCGTTCGCCATGTTTTCGGCTGTGCCGGTGCCGCAGTTCAACTGGACCGAAAAGAACATGCGGTATGCGATGTGCGCCTTCCCGCTCATCGGGGTGGTCATCGGGCTGCTGTGGTTCCTGTGCGGCGTGCTGCCCCTGCCGGGTGCGGCGCGGGCGGCGGGCTTCTGCCTGATCCCGGTCTGGGTCACCGGCGGCATCCATCTGACGGCTACGCCGACACCTGCGACGCACTTTCGAGCTACGGCGACCGGGAAAAAGAAGCTGGAGATCTTAAAGGACCCTCACTGCGGGGCCTTTGCCGTGATCCGTCTGTGCAGCTACTTTGCGGCCTATCTGGCCCTGTGCGCCTGTGTACAGTTCACCCCGCAGGCAGGGCTGCTCTGGATGATGGCACTGGTGCTGGAACGGGCGCTCTCCGGCTATGCGGTGGCGGCGTTCCCCATGGCAAAGAACACCGGCCTTGCCCACACCTTTGCCTCGGCAGCCGACAGAGCCACTGTACGCCGGGTGCTGGCCCTTCTGGCCGCTGTACTGTGCTGCGCCATGCTGGCACTGGGTGGTTGGGCGCTGGTGCTGGCCGCACTGGCTGTGCTGTGGCGGTACCACGCCGTTGCCTGCAAGCAGTTCGGCGGCATCACCGGTGATCTGGCCGGGTGGTTTTTGCAGAAAACCGAGATCTGGATGCTGGCGGCACTGTGTGCCTGCCAGTGGGGAGGGCTGTTATGATCTTTATCACCGGGCCGCTTTACAGCGGCAAGCGCACCTTTGCCAAGACCCTGCCCGGACGGTGCATCTGCGATGTACAGGAGCTGGCCGCCGGGGCCGAAAATCTGGAAAAACTCGCGGACGAGCTGTCCGCTTACGATATCGTGCTTGCCACCGAGGTGGGCGGCGGCGTGGTACCCATGGACCCCGCCGAACGTGCCGGACGCGAAACCGCCGGGCGGCTGGCCTGTCTGCTGGCCGCACGGGCAGACTGCGTTGTGCAGATGTTCTGCGGCCTGCCCACGGTTCTGAAAGGAGAACTGCCAACATGCTGATCTATTTCCTGCGCCACGGCCTGACCGAATACAACGCTGAGAAGCGCTATCAGGGCCAGCGGGACATCCCGCTTTCTGCCGCTGGCCGCGCGATGCTGCGCAAGGCAGACATTGAGCCTCGAACCGTGTACATCACCCCCCGCTGTGCCGCACCCGGCAGACCGCTGAGGTGCTGTTCCCCACTGCAAAGCTGGTGGTGGTGGATGACCTGAAGGAGATGTGCTTCGGCAGCTTTGAGGGCCGCAATTACATTGAGATGGAGCACGACCCTGACTATCTGGCCTGGGTAGCCGCCAACTGTGAGAGCCCCTGCCCGGACGGCGAGACCAAGGCCGCTTTTTCTGAGCGCATCTGCCGCGCCTTTTCGGCACTGGTAGACAAGGCACTGGCCGACGGCGAGGAACTGCTGGTCATCCTGGCCCACGGCGGCACCCAGATGGCCGCGTTGGAGCGCTACGCCCTGCCCCATAAAGACTACTACGAATGGTGCGGCCCCAACGCGGGCGGCTTTGTGCTGGACGCCGCCGACTGGGCCGACAAGCGGGTGCTGCACCTTGTAAAGACCGTGCAGTACACCAGGGAGGCCGACGTATGACCGGGCTGGCCGTTCTGGGCGGCTTTGTGCTGGACACCCTCTTCGGCGACCCCGCGTGGCTGCCCCACCCGGTGGTGCTCATGGGCAAGGCCATCTCCGCACTGGAAAAGCGCCTGCGCGCCCGCCTGCCCAAAACGCCCCAGGGCGAACTGCTGGGCGGCGGCATCGTGGCTTTTTGCCTGCCGGTGGGCACCTTTGTGTGCACCGGCCTTGTCTGCCTGGGCGCAGCAAGGCTCAGCCCGTGGCTGGGGCTGGCCGTACAGATGTTCTGGTGCGGGCAGGCACTGGCCGCAAAGGGCCTTGCGCAGGAGAGCATGAACGTGCACAAAGAGCTTGTGAAGGGCGACCTGCCCGCAGCCCGCAAGGCTGTGAGCCGTATCGTGGGCCGCGACACCCAGAATCTGACCGCTGAGGGTGTGACCAAAGCCGCCGTGGAGACCGTGGCCGAAAACGCCAGCGACGGCGTGATCGCGCCGCTGCTGTATATGCTCATCGGCGGGGCACCGCTGGCGCTGACCTACAAGGCCATCAACACCATGGACAGCATGCTGGGCTACAAAAACGAAAAGTACCTCTACTTCGGCCGCATCCCCGCCAAGCTGGACGACGCGGCAAACTATCTGCCCAGCCGTCTGGCGGGTCTGCTGTGGTGCGCGGCGGCGGCCCTGACCGGCAACAGTGCCAAAGGGGCGTGGCGTATCTGGCGGCGGGACCGGCGCAACCATGCCAGCCCCAACAGTGCCCAGACCGAGAGCGCGTGTGCCGGAGCACTGGGCGTGCAGCTGGCCGGGCCTGCCTACTATTTTGGGGAATATTACCCCAAGCCTACCATTGGCGACGCCCTGCGTCCCATTGAGCCGGAGGACATCCGCCGCGCCAATAAAATGATGTATGCCGAAAGCCTGCTGGCCCTGCTGCTGGGGCTGGCGATCCGAGGGGTGATCTTATGACACAGCTGACACACGGCGGCGACTGGGCCGGATATCGGGCACAGTACGGGCACGACGCGCTGGATTTTTCGGCCAACGTGAGCCCGCTGGGCCTGCCGCAGGGCGTGGCGAACGCCATTGCTGCCGCCTTGCCTCACGCCGACCGCTACCCCGACCCCCTGTGCCGGGCACTGCGGGCAAAGCTGGCCCCGCACGAGGGGATCCCGGCAGAATCTATTCTCTGCGGCAACGGCGCGGCAGACCTGATCTTCCGGCTGGCGTGGGCGGCAAAACCCCGCACCGCGCTGGTGACCGCCCCCACTTTTGCCGAGTACGCCGCCGCGCTGGAAAGTGCGGGCTGTGCGGTGCGGCGACATTTTCTGCAGGCAGAGGTCGATTTTGCCGTGACGGATTCCATCCTCTCCTCCATCACGCCGGAGGTGGACATGGTATTTCTCTGCCAGCCCAACAACCCCACCGGGCAGCTCACGCCGCTGCCCCTTGTGGAGCGCATCCTGCGCCGGTGCGAAGCCTGCGGGGCACTGCTGGTGGTGGACGAATGTTTTCTGGATTTTCTGCCCGACTGCGACGCCCTGACCGCCAAAGCCCTGCTGGACAGCAAAAATCTGCTGATCCTCAAGGCCTTTACCAAGCTGTACGGCATGGCCGGGGTGCGGCTGGGGTACTGCCTGTGTGCCAACACGGCCCTGCTGGAAGCCATGCAGGCCGCCGGGCAGCCGTGGGCGGTGTCCAGTCTGGCGCAGGCCGCCGGGCTTGCCGCACTGGACGAAACGGCCTATGTGGCACAGGTGCGGGCACTCATTGCGCAGCAGCGGCCCCGGCTCACGGCCGGGCTGCGGGCACTGGGCCTGCGGGTGCTGGACGGCCGAGCAAACTACCTGCTGTTCCAGGGGCCGGAAACGCTGGGCGATGCCCTGCGGCAGCGGGGCGTGGTGCTGCGCAGCTGCAGCAACTACCCCGGGCTGGACGGCAGCTGGTACCGCACCGCCGTGCGTACCGGGCCGGAAAACGATGAACTGTTAAAGACCCTTGCGGAGGTACTGGCATGAACAAAGCAACCTGCATTATGGTGCAGGGCACCATGAGCGGTGCAGGCAAAAGCCTGCTGTGCGCCGCGCTGTGCCGCATTTTTGCACAGGACGGCTACCGGGTGGCTCCTTTCAAGAGCCAGAACATGGCCCTGAACAGCTTTGTGACCCAGGACGGGCTGGAAATGGGCCGGGCGCAGGTGGTGCAGGCCCAGGCCGCCGGGCTCGAGCCGGACGTGCGCATGAACCCCATCCTGCTCAAACCCAGCAGCGACACCGGCAGCCAAGTGATCGTAAACGGCGAGGTGCGGGGGCAGATGCCCGCCGCCGCCTACTTTAAAATGAAGCGGTCACTGATCCCGGACATCCTTGCCGCCTACAACAGTCTGGCCGAAGAGGTGGACATCATCGTCATTGAGGGAGCTGGCAGCCCGGCCGAGATCAACCTGAAGGCCGACGACATTGTGAACATGGGCCTAGCCAAACTGGTGGACGCCCCGGTGCTGCTGGCCGGAGACATTGACCGGGGTGGCGTCTTTGCACAGCTGTACGGCACGGTGGCCCTGCTGGAGCCGGACGAGCGGACCCGCATCAAGGGGCTGCTCATCAACAAGTTCCGGGGCGACGTGGAGATCCTGCGTCCCGGCCTTGCCATGCTGGAAGAAAAAACGCAGCTGCCGGTGCTGGGGGTCATCCCCTACCTGAAGGTGGACATTGAGGATGAGGATTCCCTTTCCACCCGGCTGGAGGCAGGGCGGGCCGTCAAACCACTGGATGCGGCCATTCTGCGCCTGCCGCACATCTCCAACTTCACCGACTTCATGCCGCTGGAACAGCACCCGCTGCTGGGGGTGCGCTATGTGCAGAACCCCCGACCAGCTGGGCACGCCGGATGTGGTGATCCTGCCCGGCACCAAAAACACCATAGACGACCTGCTGTGGCTGCGTCAGTGCGGGCTGGAAGCGGCGGTGCTCAAGCTGGCCGCGCAGGGCACCCCTGTGCTGGGCGTGTGCGGCGGCTACCAGATGCTGGGGCACACCCTTGCCGATCCGAACGGCGAAGAAAGCGGCACCCCTGCACCCTGCGCGGGCTGGCGCTTCTGCCCACGGACACCGTGTTCAACGCCGAAAAGCAGCTGCGCCAGACCCATGCCACCGCCGAGGCCATCCCCTTTGCCGGGGCAAAGCTGACCGGCTACGAGATCCACGCCGGGCGCACGACAGTGCAGGGCAGCCCGTTCTGCATTCTGGCCGACGGCACGCCGGAAGGGTGTGTGCAGGCCAATGTGTTCGGCACCTACCTGCATGGGCTGTTTGACACCGGCGAGCTGACCGAAAAGCTCACCGCATTTTTGTGCAAAAAAAAGGGCATCTCCCCGCCGACGCACCGTTGCTCTCGATGGAGCAGTACCGGCAGCAGCAGTTCGACCTGCTGGCCGACGGCGTGCGGGCCGCGCTGGACATGGATGCCGTATACGCCGCCATGGGCATGGACCGCAAAGGAGGGAACCGCGTATGACCCCGCAGCATCATCTGCCCGCCGACATCGAGCGGACAAGCCTTTCCATCATCACAGCCGAGCTGGCGGAACTGGGCCTGACGCCTCCGCCGGAAACCGCCGCCGTGGTCAAGCGGGTGATCCACACCACCGCCGACTTTGACTATGCCCGGAATCTGCGCTTCACCCCCGGTGCCGTGGCGGCCGGGGTGAAGGCCCTGCGGGCGGGCACTCCCATCATCACCGACACGAACATGGCGCTGGCCGGCATCACCAAGCCGGGCCTTGCCCGTCTGGGCGGCACGGCCCTGTGCTACATGGCTGACCCGGAGGTGGCCGCCCTTGCCAAAGCAGGCGGCACCACCCGGGCGGTGGCTTCCATGCAGCGGGCCGCGCAGGAGCACCCCGGTGCCGTGCTGGCCGTGGGCAACGCCCCCACCGCCCTGCTGACCATCGCCGACCAGATCGAAGCCGGGCTGCGTCCTGCACTGGTCATTGGCGTACCGGTGGGGTTCGTGAATGTGGTGGAGAGCAAGGAGCGGCTGTTTGCCACCTGCGAAGCCTTTGGCGTACCCGCCATCGTGGCCATGGGCCGCAAGGGCGGCAGCAGCAACGTGGCCGCCGCCATCTGCAATGCCCTGCTCTACTCTGCCGCCGAAATGCTGGACCCCGCGGCCCGGGGCTGGCGGTGACCTATTTTTGACCGGAATACGCAAAAGGACAGAACTGCCGCCATGCAGTTCTGTCCTTTTTCTTGTATTCGTTCAGGGGCTCACCGGGTAAATCTCGGTTGACGGTCTCTCATTTTCGGGGGGGGTAACAAGGTTCTTCCGGACAGCACGCTCCAGCACTGCAATGTCCACCGGCTTGGACAGATGCTCGTCCATACCGGCTTCCTTGCTCTTTTCCATGTCCTCGGTGAAGGCGTTTGCGGTCATGGCAAGGATGGGGATCGTCTTGCCCAGCGGGTTTTTGCCGCTGCGGATGGGTGCACAGATACTGATCGGCTCATGGGCCCCGTTGGATACCGAGGCACCTGCACTGCCCGACGCAGAACCGCCCCCGCAGGCCGTCAGGGCTGCCGATGCAGCCAGCAGACCGTGTAATGCTTTTGCGACACAGAGAAAGCCCCGGCGGCCTGCCGCGTTTGCAGCATACCGCCGGGACCTTTATCGAATTGCAAAATACAGATCTGCGCAAGCGGGACCGCACTGCCCGCCAACCATGCTGTCCCCGCGCAAAGGACCAGTTTTTCCAGCGGCCGCCTGCTTCACGGACGTTCAGAATAAGCTGCCTGTGCCCCGCTTGACCGTACCCGGGCAGTCTTCAAAGGCATCCTCTGCGATCTCGGTATCGTCCGACAAAACGGCAATGTTCTGCAGAGAGTAACATTCCCAAAACGCATGCTCTCCGACTTTTTCCACTCCCGCCGGGATCACGATCCGTTTGAGCGCCCAGCAATGCGCAAATGCGTCCTCCCCGATCTCGTTCAACTCCTCCGGCAGTTGAACTTCCTGCAGAGACTGACAGTAGTAAAACGCTGCTCGTTCGATTTGTCTCACCTGCGCGGGAATCGTGACCTTCTGCAGAGAACGGCAATATTCAAATGCGTCATCCTGCAGTTCTTCCAGCCCGTCCGGCAGCTGCGCTTCCAGCAAGGATGTCCAGTTCTCAAAAGCCCCCCGACAAAGCCGTTTCAGGCTGGCCGGCAGAACGATTCTAGTCAGGGTGTCGCAGTCCTCAAACGCAAACATTCCGATTTGTTCCAGTCCTTCCGGCAGATGGACTTCCTGCAGAGCCCTGCAGGACTGAAAAACTGCCGTTTCGATGCATTTTACGCCGACAGGAACGGTGATCTGCCTGAGCGACCGGCATCCACTGAATGCGTCACTTCCAATTTCTTTCAGTCCATCCAGCAGCCGGATCTCCTGCAGAGCTTCGCATTCACTGAATGCGCTCCTCCCGATCAATTCCAGTCCATCCGGCAGCCGGATCTCCTGCAGGGCGGTGCATTCACAGAACGTTTTCTCCCGGATGGACCTTACTCCCTCAGGGATCACGATCCGTTTGAGAGAACTGCACCCCTCAAATGCGCTTTTCCCGATTTCTTCCAGTCCTTCCGGCAGTTCGATCTCCTGCAGCGACATGCAATTCACAAAGCACTCCTTTGCAATGGCTGTCACTCCGGCAGGCACGATCACGCAGGCGTCGGTCCCGTGGTATTTCTTCAGGACCGTACCGCCCTCGGCAAGGTCCATCGGGCCAGATCGTTTCACTCCCTCAACAGGGTCCTCCGGACGTTTCACGACGCCCGGACAGTTCCGAAAGGTATCCGTCTCAAAGGTGGTGTCCTTAGACAACAGCGTGATCTCCTGCAGGGCGATGCAGTCCCGGAATGCGCTCGCCTCGATTTGCTTCACACTGGCCGGGATCGTGATTTTTTCAGAGCACTGCAGTTTTTGAATGCGGATTCTCCAATTTTCTCCAGTCCCTCTGACAGTTCGATCTCCTGCAGGGCGGTGCAATCCTGAAATGCTTCCAACTCGATCTGCTTCACACTGGCGGGGATCACGATTTTTTCCAGAGCATTGCAGCCTTTGAATACATAACCGCCAATTATCTCCAGTCCTTCTGATAGCTCGATTACCCGCAGGGCTGTGCAGTCCCGAAATGTTTCCGTGTCGATCTGCTTCACAGAGGCCGGGATCTCGATTTTCCTTAAAGCACTACAGCCATAAAATGCAGCGCGGCCAAGTCTCTTCAGTTTGTCTGGCAGCCGAATCTCCTGCAATGCTGTGCACTCCTGAAATGCACATTTCAGGATCATCGTCAAGTCCTCTGGCAGTTCGATTTCCTGTAGCGCCGTGTCATTATAAAAGCTGTATTCTTCGAGCTCCTTCACGCCTGCAGGCACCACGACCTTTGCTTCCCTGCCAGAGCAGCTCAGCAGCGTGTCCCCCATGATCGCAAGTTCAACCGGATGGTCGGAGTCCTGTTCATCGGCAGAGTCATCGCCGACCCAGGCCCCGCAATTCGGACAGATCCGGCTCGCAAAGATCCAGCTTCCACAATTCGGACAACTCCACATAGTGTTTTCTCCTCTCCTGTGCATTCCCGCCGCTTTTGTTTCTTCCAGTCCACAGCCATTCGCCCGGATAGTCTATCCCCGACCGACTGCCGGATGTTTTTTTAGTATACTCCCCGGGCAGCATGCGGTCAATCTTTTTTCGATAATCCCGGAAATTCATCCCCATGCCATGCTCAGCTGACCCACATCGGCAGCTTATCTTTTTGCATTTCAGTCAAACACTTCGATTTTGTGCATATTTTGTTGTATATAGAAAAGATTTGCAACAATTGGTACTGGTATAAGGCTTCGTTCTAACACTCTCCAAAAAAGAACTGGTCGTAGGAACAACTTTTTATCGAGCCTATCTGGTTCAGCATAGAAGAGTATAACGAAAAAACGGTGACGTTCCGCATTGTGGAAAGTCACCGCTTTCTCTTATGCTGTGCAGTGGTCGTTCACTGCACAGATTGATAAGAAGGAGAACTTAAATTTCATACCATCTGATTTCATTGGCATCCAGATGCAGGTCAAAGCTGTTGCCATCAGTCGTATAAACTGTGGTATCCTGCGGCTCGTAAGTGTTATTCACAACGCAATACTTGCCATTTTTGACATAAGCATGGACTTCCACATTGTAGTTGGAACTGAACCAAGTGTACAGTTCATCCTCGCTGTGGGCACTCCACAAGATGGCTCGGTAAAGGGTGCGGCTGTTGGCAAAACTATACGGTACACCGCTGATATATACGGCACGTCCCTTGCCGAAATCATGCGCCGCCATCTGCACTTCCTTATTCCGCTGCACCAGCACTTCCGTGCCTTCCAGGGCATAAATGTTCTTCTTTCCCTCACCGAAGTCGATGGGCTGGTCAGCATCCTGCAAGATGAAATGATTCGGATGCTCTTCCCAGTTGTACTTGTCGTAGTTCAGGGTAAAGCCATTTTCTTCCTCCACGCCCAGAACACTGGCCATCTGGAGGATATGACCCTGATATGGATGACCGGACGGTTCTCCAACGCCGATGAAGCCGCCGCCGTTCCAGACGAACCGGCGAATGGCGGAGGAGATTTCCGGGTCTTCCCACCAGATACCGCCAGTGTGGCCGGTGTCGGCATCGCCTACATTGATGATGACATCCACCGTTTCCAGCAGCTTCGGATCGTTCTTGATATCCTCAAAGCTGATAAACTTCACATCAAACGGTGCGCCGGACAGCATTTCGATCACGCCCGAATAGCTGTAGTTCTGCTTGTAGTAGAGGGCATGATGCACCATGTGACAGCCCCATGCCCGCATTTTACCCCAGCAGTTCAGCACTGCCACACGCTTGACGCAGTAAGGCGTAGTGCCCTTGATATTCTCATACAGTTCGCGGAACTCCTTGCAGACGCTCTCCACACAATCCACGAACTCCGGAAACTGCAATGCCAGCTTCAAATAGCCCCCATAGCCAATGCGGTCAATGGGCTTGCGCAGGATGGCGCGGCGGGCTGTGACCCAGTTTTCCTTGGCTTCTTTCACCGGGTCGCCGCCCTCATGGAACGTGTCCGGGAAGAAGTAAGGCAGAAAGCGTCCTTCCGTGTACTTCACGCCCTCAATGTCGGAGATCAGGCGCAGCGTGGAGCCATTGCCCACGCTGCCCACCACGGCATCCAGCCCGATGGTCTTGAACTCCGGCATGAAAGGCTCGGTGCCGATCCAGTGATCGCCCAGGAACATCATCGCCTCGCAGCCGCACTCGTGCGTGATGTCCACCATTTCTTTGGCCAGCTTTGCTACTTCGCGCCGCTGGAACGCCTGAAAATCACGGTATTCCTTGCTGGGCACACGATACTGGTTGTTGTAGTAGCCCTGGTCGATGATATACTCCGGGCGGAACTTGTAACCCACTTCCTGCTCAAACTGATTGAGGATATAGGGGCTGACAGAAGCAGAATAGCCATACCAGTCCACGAATTTTTCCCCGCTTGAGTTCATCGAAGATCAGGGTGAACTGATGGAAGAACGTGGTATAGCGGATGACGTTCACATACGGATGCTCTGCAATGAATTTCCGCAGACGCTCCATGGAATATTTGTGGGTTTTCGGCTGGCGCACATCAAATGTGATCTGATGCTCGAAATTCGTCCAGCCGTTGGTGGTGGCATTGTACATATGCACCGGGTCCCAGATGAGGTAGGCAAGGAAGCTCACGGTATACTCATGGAACGGCACCGCCTGCACGGTCACGCTGCCATCCGCATAGCTCCACTGTTCTGGCGGCACAGGCTGACCCGTGGAGCGATCCATGACCTCCCACCAGCGGGTGATGTCATCGTGATCGTTCACTTTCATCAGCTCCGGGCTGATACCTTTCATCAGAGGGATGGTCACGGTGTCGCCGGGGGCGGTGTAGAAGCCCGTCATAATGTAGCACTGCTGCACCTCGTCCGGGTTCGCTTTGGCCCATGCGTTATCCTTGCGCGTGGTATAATAGGTGGAATAGATCTTTGCATCGGCGTTTTTCAGTTCCTGCGGAAAATCCGTACCATCGCAGTCACGGATGGCATCCGCACCCCACTTTTTCAGAATCTCCAGCGTTTCGGGCACCACATCCAGGTCGGTCGGAATGGTAACGCGCCCGGTCTTGCACTTATCTTCCATAGTTTTCCTCTCTTATCCTTAATCCTGATAGGTTGCGTTGTAGATGGCCAATACTGCCAGCAGCAGTGCCACGCCCACAAGCATGATGCCAAGCCCTGCCAGCTGTCCAGTCATTTTCCAGCCTGCCACAACCAATGCAATGGACAGCACAAACAGCACGATCATCAGCACGATGCGCAGGGCAGGATGTGTTTTCCAGAATGTTTTCATGTTTTGTCACCTTATCCTTTCAAGCCGCCCACCGTCATGCCCTGCGTCAGCTGCTTCTGCACACAGATGTACAAAATCAGAGTAGGCAGCATCACCAGCACAAGACCTGCGTACATGGTGCCGTACTGCGCAGCACTCTGCTGGGCCTGCATCAGATTCAGCAGACCCACCGGCAGAGTACGGGGTGCGTTGGTGGAACTCATCAGGGTCATGGAGATGATGTACTCATTCCAGAAAGACAGGAAGTTGAACAGAATAATGGTGATGATAGACGGCTTCGCCATTGGGAAAATGATACGGGTCATTGCAGAGAAATAGCTGGCACCGTCGATGTAGGCTGCTTCTTCAAAGTCGTGGGGCAAAGTGGCAAAATAGCCTGACAGCAGATAGATGGTAAAGGGCAGTGCCGTGGCGGCATACACAACCGCCAGAACGAACAGGTTGTTCAGCAAAAAGCCGCTGCCGATATGGTTTTTCAGCCACACATCACCGTCACGCAGCATCAGGAAGATGGGAACTACGATATAGTTGACATTGATGAACAGACCTGCCATAAACAGCGTGTTCAGCAGCTTGCGGCCCTTGAACCGGAAACGAGACAGGCAGTAAGCCGCCGGCAGCGCAATCACCAGCAGCAGCACCAGAGCCAGTGCTGTGACCAGAACGGAGTTGAGCATATATTCGCCCATCTTGGCTCCATTCCACGCATTGACGAAGTTTTGCCAGTAGAATCCGGCAGGCAGTGCCCACGGATTGCCATAGAACTCCGAGTTCTGCTTGATGGATGCCATAAACACCCATGCCACCGGCACAATGATCGTCACAGCCAGCAGGATCAGCACAAAATAGATAAAAAATTTGTACAGGCCCTCCGCCGAACGGGAGGATTTTTCTTCCGTTTTCTTCATGTTTTTCCTCCTTAAAACTCCAGCGGTTCACGGCTGGTGGCACGGTTGACGCAGGCGGACAAGGCGAACGAGAACAGGAAGATCACCACACCGATTGCCATGCTGTAGCCGTACAGACCTGCATCTTTCTGGCTGTACATATAGTTCAGAGCCACATCCGAGGCACCGTTCGGCCGCCGCTGGTCATCGCCTTGACGAACAGGAACGCCATATTGATGGTGGAAATGATAAAGAAGGTCAGGGTGGTACGGATGTTCGTCCAGACCAGCGGAATCGTGATCTGGAAGAACTGGGTCAGGCGGCCTGCTCCGTCCAGATTGGCACTCTCGTATAAGCTGGCAGGCACCGAGGACATGGAAGCCATATACATCACCATGTAGTAGCCCACAGCCTGCCAGACCATTGCAATGATGATGGACGGAACGACCAGCTTTTCGCCTTTCCAGAGGAGAGGGTCAGTCATATCCCGGAACAGCCCGATGATGCTGTTCAGCATACCATTCTCCGGCTTATAGATGGCAGAAAAGATACCGGAGATGACGACCACAGACAGGATGTTCGGAATGTAGAAAATGATGCGGAAGAAATTCTGCCCCTTGATTTTTTCGCGGGTCAGGATGGCTGCAAACACCAGCGCAAACGCAAAGGTGATGATGGTAACGACCACCACCAGCAGGATCATGTTCTGCATGGAGCGGATGAACTGGGTGTCCTTCAGCAGATGCTGGAAGTTTTTCAGCCCGACAAAGGTTTCGTTTGGCGAGTAGGCTCCACGCTCATACAGGCTCATGCGGAACACATTGAGGGTTGGCAAAATCATAAAAATGAAAAACAGGATGGTGGCCGGCGCCACACAGAGGAACACGAACCGTTTGCGGCTTTTGTCAGATTTCATAGACAAACCGTTCCTTTCTACTGGAATCCAGAAACTCAAAAAAGCGGAGGCGGTCAAAACCGCCTCCGCTGGGCAGGGCCTTAGAAGCTGTTTTCGGATGCAGCTTCGTTCTTACTCGATGATGTTGGCGCGCATCTGGTCGCTGGCGGACTTGATGCCGTCGATCCACTGCTGCTCGGTCGTGCTGCCGGACACCAGAGAGTTGACAGGGTCAAAGAACACGGTGCGGACTTCCACACCGGGGATAGCGGTGAAGGAAGCAAAGTTGCCCATAGCTGCCTTTGCGCCGTTGTCGTAGATGGAGTAGAACATCTTGTTGTCGCCGTCCAGATCATCGGCAATCCCCAGCACAGGCTGGATCGCGCCGCTTTCGGCAAACAGCTTGCAGGCTTCGTCGCTGTACAGGTAGGCTACAAACTGCTTAGCAGCATCCAGATGCTCCGCACCTGCCGGAATCCATGCCTGCTCAAACCATGTATAGCTGTACTGATCGCCGCCAACCTTGACTGCGGGCAGAGCAGTCATGCCCCACTCAAAGCCATCCGCACGGGGAGCTTCGGCCATCTCACCCACGATCCAGGTGCCGTTGGGCATGAACAGAGCCTTGTTATCCAGCACCAGCTGCTGGTTCTGGGTAAAGTCCTGATCGTTCGCCTGTGCCGGAGTGATGGGGTTGGTGTAGGAGGCCAGTTTGGTCACGATGTCAAAGCAGGTCTGTGCTTCGGCAGTGTCCCAGATGCCTTCTTCATAATGGGTCGCCTTGTCGAAGAAGTCGGGGCCGCCTGCTGCATACATCAGCGCATAGAAGAAAGCGTCAAAGTAGCCGGTGGTGGGGTAGGTGAACAGGTAAATGCCCTCAGCCTTTGCCTTTTCGCCCAGCTCCCACATCTCGTCCCAGGTCTTGGGCACGTCCCAGCCCTTTTCCTTCAGGAAGCCAGCGTTGTAGAACAGACCGCAGGGGCTGTAGAACATGGGGGCCAGGTAGGTCTTGCCATCGCCGTAGGGGTTGGTGAGAGAAGTGTCGGTAAAGCCGCCGGCGATCTTCTCGCTGACCTTCTTGCTCTCGCCGGGCACGGTCATGCTCAGCACGTCGGTGATGTCAGCGATCAGGTTGCCCTTGATGAACTGCTCCGTGAGGGCAGCCTCACGGCCGGTAGCCAGGTGGATCACGTCGGGGTAATCGCCGCCCTGCATGGAGGGGCCGATGACATCTTCCAGGTTCTTGTCGGTGGTCAGTTCCACCTTGATGCCCGTCTGGGCGGTAAAGGCTTCGGTGACTTTCTGCCACATCTCGGAGCCGTAAGCGGTCTCAATGGCAGCGACTTTGATGGTCACATCCTCCGCAGGCGTGGCAGAGGCAGCAGCCGAAGAAGTCGTGCTGGAACCGGTAGAGCTGGAAGAACTGCCGCAGGCGGCCAGCCCCAGTGCAGCGGCACCCACGCCAGCCGCTTTCAGGAAATTGCGACGAGAAATGCGTTTCATAGTGTATCCTCCATCATTTGATCTCGTTCAAACACAGCCGGGGCAAACAGGTTCTGCCCGGGAGGGCTGTGTGTTTTTCTGTCTCCAATATAAGTTTTTTCGCCTTCTCGAACAAGGGGTTTGTTGTTTTTTTTTTTTTAGAAATCTTGCTCTCTGGAATTTTCTTTCAGCAAAGTCGCTAAATTCAAGAGGTTGCTTTGGGCAAATTGCCTTTATCTGTAACTTTTTGACATATTCCAAAGTTTTTCCGAAATAAAAAATAGAGGGCCCACTAAAAAACAGGGCTTGCTTTTTTCTCGCTTTCCCTCTATAATGGAAAAAAAAGCCTACGAGACATCGTATCATTTTGACACTTCTTTTTAATTATCTTGCTTTTATTTTTATGTTTTTTGCATCATTCAAAGGAGCCGTTGTGTTATGAGCACCCAACGCTTTGATATCCAGCACGCCCCTGCCCCCCGGGAGTCCTTCCGGCTGCTGTACATCAGCAAAAGCCGGTTTGGCGGTGACTGGAACAGCACCACCCACACCCATTCCTGCACGGAGCTGTTCTACTGCCTCAGCGGTGAAGGTCAGTTCTACCTTGCCGGGCAGCTGTTTCCGGTAAAGCCCGACGACATGGTCATCGTGAACCCCAGGTGGAGCACACGGAATTGAGTCTGAACGCTTCACCGCTTGAATATATCGTTCTGGGTGTGGCTGGCATTGAGATCTTATTCGGCAAGGCTGATTCTTCTTATGCTATCTTCAACTGCCGTGAAAACCGGGAACGGATGGTCACTCTGCTGCATATGCTGCTTGCCGAAGCCGACCGCAGTCTGGATGGCTGCGAAACCGTCTGTCAGGACTTGCTGGAGGTGCTGCTGATCTGGCTGGTACGCTGCACAACGCTCTCTTTGCAGGTGGAAGAAACGCCACGGTCTGACAGCCGGGAGTGTGTAGAGATCAAGCGATATCTGGACAGCAACTTCCGGGAGGACATCTCACTTGACCGTCTGGCAGAGATCGCACACATCAATAAGTATTATCTGGCCCACACCTTTCAAAAAAGAGTACGGCATCTCTCCCATCACCTATCTGAATCGCCGCCGCATTGAGGAAAGCAAATATATGCTGGGCAATACAGGTTACAGCTTGGCTCAGATCAGTGAACTGATGGGCTTTTCGTCTCCCAGCTATTTTTCCCAGTGCTTCCGCAAAGCGGAAGGGCTGACTCCCAACGAATACCGCCGTCAGGTACGGCAGGGACAACGCCCTGCCCCGGCAAAACGGCATGAAAGATAAAGAAACGAGGAACTTCAAATGAAACCTGTCACCGAACCCATTCTCTGCGCTGCTGCATCCGCCTTTGATTTTGGTGGGCCGATGGTCTGCGATCCACTCCACTATGGTGAGGGCCACATCAATGACACCTTTGTGGTCTGGCGGGCCGATCATACCAAACGCTTTATCTTACAGCGTATCAACACCGATACATTCACCGATCCAGCAGGACTGATGGAAAACATCTGCGGCGTGGCCCGGCATTTACGGGCAAAGATCCAGGCAGAGGGCGGCGACCCTGGCCGGGAATGCCTGAATGTCATTCCCACTCTGTCCGGCGCAGCGTACTATATTGATTCTGAAGGCAATGCCTGGAGAGCCTACGATTTTATAGAGAATACCGTCTGTCTGCAACAGGTCGGCTGTGAGGCAGACTTCCGCACTGTGGCAGAAACACTGGGCAAATTCCAGAACCAGCTGGCCGATTATCCTGCTTCTACCCTCCACGAAGCCATTGCCCGTTTTCACGATACGCCCAACCGTTACGCAAACTTTGAAAAAGCCCTTGCCGCCGATGCACTGGGTCGAGCCAAAACCATTGAGCCGGAGATTGCATTTATCCGTGCACGGGAAAAGGACTGCCACGTTCTGCTGGATCAGCTGGCCGCTGGCAAGATCCCGCTGCGTGTCACCCATAATGATACCAAAATCAACAATGTTCTGCTCGATGAAGCCACCGGCAAAGGCATCTGTGTCATTGACCTCGACACCGTGATGCCGGGTCTGTCGGCTTATGATTTTGGTGATTCCATCCGCACCGGTGCCAACGACTGCGCCGAGGATGAACCCGACCAGAGCAAAGTCCACTTTGACCTGCATCTGTATGAAGTATTTGCCAAAGGCTATCTTTCCACTGCTGGCTCCACCATGCACACAGCTGAAAAAAAAGAGTCTTGCTTGGGGTGCGAAGCTCATGACACTGGAATGCGGCATCCGTTTCCTGACCGACTATCTGGAGGGCGACCATTATTTCCATATTGCCCGCCCGAACCACAACCTCGACCGTGCCCGCACCCAGTTCACGCTGGTACGACAGATGGAAGATGTATTCGATCAGATGACCGCAATCGTTTGCCCGGAAACCGACCTCTGATCCAAATGTGATTTCACAAAACAAAGCAGTTCAGTCGATTGTTTTATCCGGCTGAACTGCTTTGTTGTCTCTCTGCTAAATTTTCTGCCTCTATTGATTTCGTTGTAAAATTTGATTCTAATATAATCAGAATCTTACTATCATCTATCAGAATCCTGGGGGTGCTATTATGCCAGCTATGAATATTCGTCCGTCCGCAGCCATCTGCCAGAATTATAACGAGATCGCCGATCTGTGCCGAAAGACCGCTGAGCCGATTTTTCTTACCAAAAACGGCGAAGGCGACCTTGTTGTCATGGACATTGACACCTACAACCGCCGGGAAAAAATGCTGAAACTTCGCGAGGAACTGCTTGCCGTGGAAGAAGATCGTCTGCGCGGGAGTGAGGGCTATTCCATTGATGAGGTCACTTCTATGATGCGCAGTGCAATTCAGGAGGCAGCAGGACATGGAACAGCAAAATAAATACCGCGTGATCGTGTCCGCACGGGCGGCAGACAACACCCACATCCCCATGGGCATCCCTGCATACTTCATTGTCTGCCTCCGAATCTGATCCTCACGATCTGCATTTTCATCCCGTTGTCCCCGATCCTTGCGAGGAAGCGGAAAAAGCCGCTGACAGAAAGGTCTTTCAGGTCGCTGTAACCCAACATATAGCCCCGGCTGGATACCTGCAGGCGGCTGTCCCAGGGGGAAAGCTCACTTTTCGCGTCCGAAACCGCGAAATATGCCCCTACATCCTTGATTTTTGCCGTTCTGAGCCATGTTTTTGCGATCATCTTCACCGCCGTGCGATTGGCGGCATCAAAGACCAGCACCCCGCCGGGGAAAGCGTTCGCCATCCCCTGCACCAGTTCCCGGACCTGCTGGGTCGGGAAGTAATAGAACACCCCGGAGGCAAAGAACACCGCCCCGCCGGAGGCATCGATCTTGTCAAACCATGCGGGGTCTTTCAGGTCGCAGGGGATGTTTTGCTCCCGCTCCCCGGCGGGCAGCAGCTGCTGCCGCAAGGCAATCACATCCGGGAAATCCAGATTGTAGATCTTGCAGCTGCCGTTGTCGCAGGCTCTGCCGGTGTTATCCAGCCCACAGCCCAGGTTGACTACCGCCGCACAGGGGTGCGTTTTCAGGTATGCCTGCACCTCAAAGGCAAGGTCATTTTGCCGCATGGCCACCTCCAGCGCACCGAACCGCTGCATCAGACTGCGGGAGCTTTTCTCCGCCTCTGAAAAATCGTAGTCGATCTGGTCGAGCAGACGCACCGCCGTTTCATCCCGGTAAAGGTTCGGATACAGTTCGGTGCACAGCTTCCGGGAATACAGCGGGAGGATCAGCGTCTCCTGCACGGTGTTTTTCTCAATTTTGTATTTCATAGGTTCCTTTATTCTGCTTTCCGGCAGGCAAACCATGCTCCGTCCTCCTTACACGATTTCACCGCTTTTGCGCCGTAACGCACAGCCATCCCTTTCTATTTTTGTGGCTCTGGATCCTACAAAATCCTTTGCTCCAGATACTCTTTCAGTGCAGTGTCCGTGTAGATGGTCATACCATTGATAATTTGTGTCCATTTGTCATCTTTTGCTGTTTCGCCGTTTGCTTCATTGCAGATGAAAAAAGTCCCGCCGGGCTTCAGCACCCGATAGACCTCTCTGAAATTCTGCGCAAGCTCCGGCCAGAAGTAGACCGTTTCAAATGCGGTTGCCACATCAAACTGCTCCGCTTCAAACGGCAGCTCTGCCACGCTTGCCTGCTGCACATTGCACCTCCCTTCCGCAATGGTACCCGCATTGACCTTTCGCGCTTTTTCTACGCTGACAGCCGAGTAGTCAATGCCCTGTACCTTTCCCTTGGGACACAGTTTCAGCAGCTTTTTGATGTTCGCCCCACCGCCGCAGCCGCAGTCCAGCACCATGGCATCCGGGGCAGGCTGCAAAAAGTGCAGCCCCCATTCTGCCATTGCGCTGTGTCCAAAGTTCATCATAACAACCATGATCTTCCCGCCAAGGCCTGCAGGCTTGCGGGTGTTTTCAAAAAAGGACATAACTCCACCCTCTTTCTGTTTCCCGTTCATAATGCAATGCTTTTTACCAGATGCGCCCACTGTTCCGGGTGGCAGGCCAGCAGCTCCTCGTGCTGCAAGTTCTGCTCATGAAGAACCGGATGTACAAAATGCTGCTGATACCGGGCACGGTATTTTTTGCCCATCTTCAAAGCGTAGAAGATATGGATCTCGGTGCCGGGTATATGGATTTTATCCGGCAGCGGGGTGATAAGATCGGAGTAGAACTGGTTTTTACAGCTCTGCATGGTCACATAAGGGCGGGCCTTACCGAACATTTTCAGAAAGGCTTTGACATAATCCCCCGACTCTCTGGCACGCTTATCCAGACGCTTTTGGAGAAATTTTGCCTTAAACTTTCCGTCCCGCACCACAGGGTAGATCAATGGCAGCAGAAAATCAGTCTGCAATCTTGCCGCCAGCGGCGATGCCTGATCCAGGTCGGAGCTGCCCAGAATGCCACAGTCCATGTGGATGTTCTGCCGTGCCGCCAGCAGCCCCACGAAGGAGCCCCCCAGAGAGCAGCCGTAGGCTGCCCGGATGTGACCACCGCAGTGGTTCTTGAGGTAGGCTTCGATCTTTTTGGTTTCCTCCAGCATGGTGGGAAATTCGGTCTGTTCGGTTTCGTCAAAGCCATCGTAGCTGACACACAGCACCCGGAAGCTGTCTGCCAGAAGCGGAATCACCGCACCGAAATTGCTTTTCCAATGGCAACAGGTGCCCGGCAGCATCAACAGCACCGGGGCATCCTCTGCACCAAAATGGTAGATCTTCATCCTGATACGCTCCTTCTCTATTTATTTTCCACCTGTAAATAGAAGAGATATATTTTTTCGTATAGGGCAGAGTTGCAAGTTAGGTAGAGCTAACTTTCAGGTCTTATAAAAAGCCGCTTCTCAGCGGTCCTTCTTCCAAAAGAATACGCCCTGCCGTCTCCTCTGTCAAGAAGTTTAGGCATTTTCGGGGATTTTGAAAGAGATTTCGCTTCCGTCCCCCAACCGTCACCCCCAGTGCGACATCCAGCACCATCATCACGCTGAAGCCCACCGCAAAAAACGCCGTGCCAACGTTGGAGTGCTGCCCCTGCGACATTTCCGGGATCAGTTCCTCCACCACAACATACAGCATGGCTCCGGCGGCAAAGCTGAGCAGATAGGGCAAAGCAGGCACCACGATGCCTGCCGCCAGAATCGTCAGCACTGCCCCGATGGGCTCTACGATGCCGGACAGTACGCCGCCCCAGAACGCCCGGGCCTTTTTCATTCCCTCCGCCCGCAGGGGCATGGAGATGATGGCACCCTCCGGAAAGTTCTGGATGGCAATGCCAAGGGAAAGTGCCAGCGCCCCGGCGGCAGTGATCTGAGCCGTTCCGGCAAGATATCCGGCATAGACTACACCCACTGCCATGCCCTCCGGGATGTTGTGCAGCGTCACCGCCAGAACCATCATGGTGGTGCGCTGGAGCTGGCTTTTGGGGCCTTCGGCCTGCAAGCTGTTCTGGTGCAGATGGGGGATGAGATGATCCAGCAGCAGCAAAAACAGGATCCCCAGCCAGAAACCCACCGCCGCCGGGAAAAATGCCAGCCTACCCAGATCTGCGGCCTGCTCCATAGCCGGGATCAACAGGCTCCATACCGACGCCGCCACCATGACCCCGGCAGCAAAGCCGGTCAACGCCCGCTGGATGCCGTCACGCAAAGAGTTTTTCAAAAAGAACACACAGCCTGCCCCAAGGCTTGTGCCCAGAAAGGGGATCAAGATCCCCCAGAATGCGTCTCGTATCATGTAGTACCTCCTTGCGGTTAGATGAACTAACCGCACAAGCAGTATACTGCGCTCCGGCAAAAAAAAAGGTCAAGGGCTTTGCGGTATCGAGAATGCAGATCGTTTCCTGCACCGAAAAAGTTCACCTCTGCAAACTTGCCGGTTTTTATTGACAACGCCCTGTAGGAGTGCTATTTTTACTTTGTAAATTTGTTTTGTCTAACCATCTGAGGGGCTTTGCCCCTGCATTTTTTTGCATCGATTGTTAGGCAAAAGCTAACTGTTTTTTTTCAAAACTGAGATAGAGGTGTGTTACCATGAGATTGAAAAAAGTATTTGCAGGTGCCCTTGCGGCCGCTATGCTGGTATGCGCTGTGGCAGTCCCGGCTTTCGCTGCGGAAGAGGTGGAGCAGGAGAACGGCCTGACCTCCAGCTATGTCCAGATGAACATCCCCTACGCCGACTTCTACAAGGCTGCCGGTGTGGACAACGCATCTGAGATCGACGCTGTGACCAGTGCCACCAAAAACAAGACCCGTGCAGGCAACCTTGCCGCCGGTTCCTACCATGTCAACGCCGACGGCACCGACATCACCGGTGTTTCCTTCCCGGTCAAGGTACTGACCCCGTGGGCGCTGAAGAATGCAAAGCAGGTCACCGATGCCGACAGCTACGACATTACCGTTACCCTGAAGGGCAAGGAATCCACCACCACCTACACTGGCGCAGATGCCTTGTTTGAGAACGAGAGCTACGCTTACTACAAGCTCAGCGAGACCCCTGCCTACTACATCACCGCATGGTATAACCTGCTGAGCGGCAAGTGGGAGTTTGGCAAGGTCCACGCCACCGAGACCACCGTAGAGGGCACCACTGTGGAGCTGAAGACCAACGGTCACCACACCACCTACGAGATGAAGATCTCCGGTTTTGATCTGGACTACAAGACTAACAAGGTCTACGGCGTGGTGCTGACCACCGCCGACGGCACCGAGTATGGCCTGCATCATGTGACCAACATCTGGCATGGTACCAAGCTGGGCTTCAATGCCGATGATCCTTATTTTGCATCCATCATCGGCAAGACGGTTACTCAAATCACCTACTACGCCGCCGACGGCGTGTATGTTCTGCCGGTCAGCGTAGCGCTGTGAGTTTACGGGAGACCGCCTGATTCAGCCAACATATAGCACAAAACGGCAAGGTCGCTTGAAACAGGCGGCCTTGCTTTTCCGTGTCAGGAGAAGATGGAATGAACAAAAAACGATGCAAAGCGCTGCTGGCGCTGGTGCAGCTGCTCCCGGCGGTGGCGGCTGCAGCTGCCGTGCTTTTTGCCCTGCCCCGCACCGTGCCGGTGCTGGCTGCCGTGCCGGAAAGACTGACGGCTGTGGTGGAGCAGCCGGTGGAAGCCGCTTCCTCCGAAGCGGAGGAAGAAGTGCTGCCCAAACTGCCCTACGCCGACGGCGTTTATGTCGGCTCTTCCCGGGGCTACGGCGGCACCGTCCGGGTACAGGTCACCATGGAAAACGGCAGCATCACGGAGATCGGGATCTTGGACGCTTCCCACGAGACCAAGCAGTTTCTGCGGCGCGCCAAGCGGCTTCTGACCACCGTGGTGGAAGCCCAGAGCTGGGAAGTGGATGCCGTTTCCGAGGCAACCTACACCAGCCGGGGCATTCTGGGCGCAGTGCAGAACGCTCTGACCGGCGAGGTGGTGAATAACCCCCTGCCGCCCCAGCCCAAGCCCACCGCACCGCTGGTGGTGGAGGAATTTACGGCTCCCTCCACCTACCTGGACGGCATCTACACTGCCGAAGCCATAGGCTTTGAGGGCAGGATCACGGTGCAGATCACGGTGGCAGAGGATCAGATCACGGATATCACGATCCTGAGCGCCGAGGACGAGGAGGAATATCTCTCCCGGGCCAAACAAGTCATCCCCACCATTCTGGAAGGCCAAAACCCCAACGTGGATGCCGTTTCCGGTGCCACCTACTCCTCCACCGGCATTCTGAACGCCGTCAAGCTGGCATTGGCAAAGGCGGCTGTTGCCCCGGCAGAGGAAGCCGAACCGGAGCAGGCAGCACGGAAGAAGCGGCAGAAGAAGCCGTACCGTCCGAAGCAGCAAAATCCGAGGAAACGCCGGTCACTGCGCCCACCGTGGAGGTAGCGCATCCAGAAGAAAAGAGCGTCGTTCCCGCATGGCTCAAAGAAATATGGCAGCAGCTTTTCCCGGCAGATGCACCGGCATCCTCTGAACCGGAACCGGTATCTTCTGAGGAAGTGCTGCCGGCATCCGAGGCGGCACTGCCGCCGGAAGAAACAGAGACCGAACCTGAAACGGAAGGAGCAGCGGAATGGCTGCGCGCCGGGGTGCAGCTGTTCTTCTTTGTGTTCATGCCGGGCGCGTTCGTGGCCGGGTTTTCCGGGGTAAAGCAGATCTTTCTGCACATCGGTGCGGGCGAGGTGCTCACAGCGGACAGCTTCACGCTTTCTCTGCTGGGGCTGTGCGGCTTCACGTTGCTGTTCGACCGGTTTTTCTGCGGATACGCCTGCGCCTTTGGCAGCTTGGGCGATGCCGTCTGGGCACTGTCCGGGCTTATCCAGAAAAAGCTGTTCCACCGCAAAAAGCAGCTCCGTCTGCCGGAGCGGGCGGTGCTTTGGGGGCAGAAGGTCAAATATCTGCTGCTGGCAGGACTGGTGGCGCTGTATGTGACCCGGCAGGAAAAGCTGCTGACCGGTGCAAGCCCGTGGGAGGTGTTTTCCCGCCTGACAGCTCTGCGTCTGCCGCCGCAGGGCTTCGGCGTAGGCATTGTGCTGTTTGTGCTCATCTTGCTGGGCATGGCGGTGCAGCCCCGGTTCTTCTGTCAGTTTCTTTGTCCCCTGGGAGCGGTGTTCGCCCTGCTGCCGGTGCTGCCATTTGCGCGGCTGCACCGGCAGAGCGATGGCTGCATCCCGGGTTGTAATGCCTGCAAGCAGCAGTGCCCGGTGTGCCTGAAGCTGGAGGAAAGCAGCCTGCGCAGCGGGGAGTGCATCGCCTGTGAAGCCTGCGTGGGCACCTGCCCCAAGCAAAACATTCACCGATGGGATACGGCTCTGTGCAAGTGCCTGTGGCTGCCGGTGTTGGGTAAAGCACTGTTCTTCTTCCTGCTGGGCTGCTGGCTGGGCTTCTGCCGGTTTATCTGAAACAAAAAAGGGAGGCCGCCGCACAATATTGTGCAGCGCCTCCCTTTTGGCTAAGACAATTTTGAATGCCCTCCGCTATGCTCTGGGCATTTTCAGCGGAAAAAAGCTATTTATAATTTCGGAACGCCGGAGCGTCTGCGGACGCTCCGGCGTTCCATTTTCACGGTAAAGGCTTCTGCTCCAACAGATCTGTCATGCTGCGCAGGCTGATGCCAAGGGTGGAAAGGTTATGCAGCATGACGCTGGTAGCCGGGGGCAGGATGCCCAGAGCACCCAGAAGGATCAGGGCGGAGTTGAAGCTGAGGACAAAGCGGTAATTGCTGCCCACCCGCTTTTGCAGGGCGTTGGCAATAGCTTTTAAGGTCACCAGCTCTTCCAGACTGTCGGCACGGATGGTCACATCGGCGATCTCCCGGGCGATGGCGGCACCGGAATGGATGGCGATGCCGATATCTGCCGCCGACAAGGCGGGCGAATCGTTGATGCCGTCGCCGATCATCACCACCGTATGTCCCTCGGCCTTGGCGTCCCGGACAAAGGCGGCTTTATCCTCCGGCAGCACCTCTGCAAAGCAGCGGTCCACCCCCCACCTGCGCCGCAATGGCACGGGCGGTGCGGTCGCTGTCGCCAGTCATCATGACGGTCTGGGTGATGCCCAGCTTCCGAAGCTTATGCAGCACCTGTGCCGCCTCCGGGCGCAGGGGGTCTGCGATGCAGATGACCCCCGCCAGTACCCCGGACGCTGCCAGATACAGGTGGGAATACTGCGGGTCCAGCGCATCGAACTTTGCCTGTTCCTCTGCCGGGATGGTGCAGCCCTCATCCTCAAAAATGAAGTGGGCGCTGCCAATGACCACCCGCGTGCCGCCTACCCGGCTGGCAATGCCGTGCGCCACGATGTATTCCACCTCGGAGTGCATCTCTTCGTGAGAGATCCCCCGCTCCTTGGCGGCCCGGACTACGGCGTTTGCCATGGAATGAGGGAAATGCTCTTCCAGACAAGCGGCCAGCTGCAATACCTCCTGCTCCTCGCAGCCAGAGAAGGGCACCACCTGCACCACCTGGGGGGTGGCGTGGGTCAGGGTTCCGGTCTTGTCGAAGACGATGGTGTCCGCCTTGGCCAGCGCTTCCAGATACTTGCCGCCCTTTACGGTGATGTGGTATTCCCCGCACTAGCGCATGGCAGAGAGCACTGCCAGCGGCATGGAGAGTTTCAATGCGCAGGAAAAGTCCACCATGAGGATGGAGATGGCGCGGGTGACGTTGCGGGTAAAGGCATAGGTAGCCGCCGTACCGGCAAGGCACCACGGCACCAAGCGGTCGGCCAGCTGCAAGGCCCGGTTCTCGGTGCCGGAGCGCACCACCACTTCGTCCCCGGCGTGAACGCGGGTCAAGGGCACCAGAACCTCCCCCTGGGGGGTCCGCACCCAGACCTTATCCACATTCAGCGCCATGCTGCGGGCAAGGTCGTCCAAGCTCTTTTTCCGCGTCCACTCTTCCAGCAGGCTGCCCACCGTCAGCAGGAACATCACCGAGCCTGCCGTGCTGTAATCCCCCCGCAGGAGGGAGGCGGTGATGCTGAGCGCATCCAGCACCTCTACTTCCAGCTTGCGGTGCAGCAGGCAGCGGACGCCCTTCCAGACAAAGGCGATGGAGCGCCACACCGTATAGGCCGCCGCGATGGGCGCAGGCAGGAACACCTTGTGGAACATCCGGCCTGCCACAAGGCCGACCATCTTTTCCTGATATTCCTGATTGATCTTCCGGCTGTCGTGGGAGGTGACCAGCACCTCTAATTCTGCATTGTCAAAGCGGTAGGCAGCCAGCAGGGCGACGGCATCCTTCCGACTGCCCCGATAGGTCAGCACCACATCTCCGGTGCGCTCGTAGACAGTGGCTTTCTGGATGTTGTCCTGCCCGTTCAGGTAGGCTTCCAGCACATCTGCCCGGTGCAGGGTCATTCGCACGGTGCAGACATGCACCCGCATCCGTCCCTTCCCTTCATGCAAGATCGTACATTTCATTGCTTTTCTTACCCCTCTGCGTAAAAAGAGCCGCCCAAGGGCGGCTCCGCTGCGTTGTATCACTGTGCAGTCTGCTCTGCGGGCTGCTCTTCTTCAGCCGTATCCTCGATGACCTCCTGTGCAGCCTCGGCGGCACGGCTCTCGTTGATGGCCTTTGCATCGGCAAGGATGTCTCCTGCCTCCTCCTGCACCTTGTTCACGGTCTGCATGGTGCAGTCCTTCATCCGCAGCACCGCAGCGGTGGTCTGGGTGTAGACCTTTTTGGCGTCCTTGCTGGACAGCACCTTGAAGCCGGCAGAGCCGAACACTACACCACCCAAAAACAGTGCAAGCTTTTTTGTCTCAAACATAGTTACCCCTCATTTCTGTGTTTCCTATCTGAGCGCCCATGCCCTTGAGCGAGGGCAGGCTCTTTATCTTTATAATATAGCACGCTTTCGGGGTTTTTCAATATTTTTTGACGATGTTAGGACGTATTAACATTGTTAGCGGCAGCTTGATATGGAGGATCATTTTCATGCTCCCTTGCAGAAATTGGCAGACGCAGCCTATAAAGGCAGCAGAATGATTGTGAACTGCAGTCTACTGGTCGTTTTTATGTGCGACAGCTTTCTGTCCGCATCAAAGGTATTTCCGCAGAGTCGGCACAAGAACATTCATATTGATCGGCTTTGCGATATGATCGTTCATTCCGGCATCCAGTGCCACCTGTCTATCTTCGGTAAAGGCATTTGCCGTCATAGCGATGATGGGGATATTTGCTTTTTGTGGGGTCGTCCAGCCCACGTATTTTTCTTGCCGCATCGTAGCCGTTCATCACCGGCATCTGGATGTCCATAAGGATCAACTGATACGTTCCGTTCGCAGTTTTTTCCAGCATATCCACACATTCCACACCATCTTTTGCGCGGTCTACCGTACAGCCTTCTTCCTGCAGCAGCTCGACGGCGATCTCCGCATTGAGGTCGTTGTCCTCGGTCAGCAGGATCCTTGTGCCGCACAGGCACTTTTGATCCGAAGGGTTTGTTTCTCGTTTCGCCTGTGTTTCATCCTCGGACGCAATGCGGCAGGGAATGGTCACAGTAAACGTGGAGCCAACACCGATCCTGCTCTCCACTTCCACGGTGCCGCCCATCAGCCCGACCAGCTTTTTCACGATACCCATCCCGATGCCGCTGCCTTCCACCTTGCTGACGGTGGACGTACGTTCCCGTTCAAACGGTTCAAAAATGTGCTTCTGAAACTCCTGCGACATCCCGATGCCGTTATCGGCAACCGTGACCACCATATCGCACCAGCCCTCTTTTTCGCCGGGCTTCTGCGTGACATTGCAGCGGATCGTGCCGCCGGCTCCCGTGTATTTGACAGCGTTGCTGACAAGGTTTGTACAGATCTCGGTCAGGTGCGGAATATCCGCATAGACATACGGATACAGCAGCTGTGCTGTCACCGTAAGCGTCTGCCCCTTGCTGTCTGCCTGATTCTGGAACATCGCAACGCAATTACGGAAATCCTTCTCGATATCCGAAACAGAATACTCCATCTCCGTCTTATCGTTCTCGATTCGGGCAAGATCCAGAACATTGTTCAGCAGCAGCAGCAGGTTCTGTCCGCACGCCTGAATGTTCTCCATGTATTTTTCCAGCTTTGCGGGGTCGTCCAGATGCCGGGAGGCAAGGTCTGCATAACCGATAATGGCGTTCATGGGCGTGCGGATATCATGCGACATATTGAACAGGAAGGTGGATTTGGCGTGGTTCGCACTCTCTGCTTTTTCCACAGCGACCTGCAATTTTGCATTCAGTTCCTGCGTATCGCTTGCGGCTTTTCTTGCAGCAGCTTCGGCTTTACGCGCCTTCCGCAGCAGCTTCAGGATCGTGAGCAGAATGGCTGCAACCGCAATGCTGCTGACCAGCAGAACCATAAAGAAATTGTCCTTTATAAACTCGCTCAGGGTAACCTTCCGTGAGGAGCTCTTATACATCGCCAGAGAGCTGGTAAGCATATTGGCTGGCATTGCCTTGATCGTTTTGTTCAGGATGGACAGCAGGCTGCGGTTTCCGCTATTGACCGCAAAGCAGGATTTTACAGGGTTAGGCAGCGGAACGCTGTAAAAGCTGTATTTCTTGCTGTATTTATTCTCACTGCTGATCCCGGTAACAAAGCAATCCGCCTGTCCGTCTTTGACCAGCTTTACGGCATCCTCCTGTGTATCGCAGTCCACGATTTCCCACTGCGGATAATAAAACGCAATGTACTTTTTTAGGGAGAGCTTGTTTTGGGGAACGGCAACGCGGTTCGCATTGTTTTCGTTAAAGTGCTGTTTGTTCGTGACCGCCATCAGGTTGGAGGTCCATGTTGTGTTGGTACAGGCAAAGTGATACTCTTCCGCCAGATTGGGGCTCTGGTCGAAATGGAAGATCATGTCGATCTCGCCCGATTTCAGCGCATCCAGTTCTGCTTCCTTGCTGTCATAGCCGACCAGCTGGAATTCCAGTTCCTGATTGCCCAGACAATCTGCTGCAAACTGAATATAGTCCGTGATTACCCCGGTAAACTCCCCGGTGGCAGGGTCATAGGTGCTGACGCCGCGATCACTCGTCAGAAAGCCCATCCGGATCGCACCGTGCTCTCTGAGCCACGCCTTTTCCTCACCCGTAAGGATAGGAATATAATCCAGCGAGAAATATCTTTTATACAGATCCGCCGTATAAAAAGGAGCCGCTTCGTCCAACGCGCGCATCGCATTGTCCAGTTCTTCCTTGAGATCAGAACGGTCTTTGTTGAGCACATAGTAGATGCTGGATTTTCCCACGCGGGTTATGGTCGAGATGCCAAGCTCTGCCCATAAGGATTCTTCCAGCGAAACAAAGCAGTCGATCTCGTGATTTGCCAACTTTTGTTTCGCATCCTCGTTGTTGGAGACGTTGACGTGTTCCGTTTTCAGGCCGTATTTTTCTTCCCATTCGGTCAACATCACCTCCGGTTCCGTTCCCATCAGAACACCGATCTTTTTGCCGTTCAGCGTTTTGTAATCGGAAGCGGAGATGTCTGCACGCGAAAGATCGACGTAGAGGTAATATTTTTCTTCCCCCATCGGCTCGTCCGAAAACAGCATTTCCTCAGCGCGATCCTCCGTATAGGAAATACCGCCCATGATGTCGATTTCGCCGTTTTTGAGCTTTTCGAAGCAGTCTGACCAGTCGCAGGTCACATACTCGAACTGCCAGCCTGTATAGCCGGATAAGGTCTGCAGCAATTCGTAGCCGTAGCCCTTTCTTGCGCCCTTCTCGTTGACATAGTTGAAGGTGTCCTCAAACGAACCAACGCGGACGACCTTTACAGGGGCGGTTTCTGCGGCAGCCTTCACAGGGAGCACGACTGACAGCAACAGCAGCAGGCTCAGCAGCGCACAGACGCTTTTCCGCATCAGCGTCTGCATGGTTTCGCTCGTTCTAAAGTTTTTCATTTTTCCCAATCTTTCTCCGCCCCAGACGGTCGCAGTTTGAGTTCATTTCCGTACCGCCGATTTTAGATTTGATTCCGTTGATCCGCCCATCGGTCCGGTCGATGGTATACACGATTTTGGGAACGATGTCTTTTCGTCATTTTAACAAATTCGCTCTTTTATCGTACATACCTTAAAATCGTTTTTATAACTTCATCAATCACAATCGGCTTTGACAAATGTGCGTTCATTCCTGCATCCAGTGATGCCTGAACATCTTCTGCAAATGAATTAGCTGTCATTGCTATAATAGGAATGTTTTTTCCATCCGGTCTGTCATTCATTGCCCTGATTGCTTTTGCCGCTTCATAACCGTTCATTTCAGGCATCACGACATCCATCAGGATTACATCAAATGTGCCTTTCGGATGATTTCTGAAAATCTCAACAGCATTCTTTCCATCTACAGCTCTTTCTACATTCATTCCAAGCTCTTCCAGCTGCACGGTCGTAATTTCTGCATTCAGCTCATTATCCTCCGCAAGAAGGACATTCACACCTGTAAGATTTACCTTTTCAGAAAAAACCGGGTCTGACTTATTACATTCCTTATCTGTAATTTCCAGAGGAATATCCACAGTAAAAGTGGTTCCCTCATGCTTTTTACTCTGCACGGAAATGGTTCCACCCATCATATCTACATACTTCTTTACGATAGCCATCCCCAGTCCAGATCCATGGTACTGCGTTCTCACATCGGAATCTTCCTGTGCAAATTCCTCAAAAACTTCTTTTGTAAATTCCTCACTCATGCCAATACCAGTATCCGAAATGCGGTAATGCATATTTATATATCCATCCCCGCCCTTTTCCTGACACCGGGCTTCAAATGTAATCGTCCCTCCATCCGGAGTGAATTTCACGGCATTGCTCAGAATATTAACCAGCACATCACGCAGACGTACAGGATCCACAAGTACATTTGGGATCTTTGCTTCTTCACGCTGGATCTTAAAGCTGATATCCCTGTTCGTAAGAAAGCCTTTTATAATATCCAATGCAGAATCTGTAATGTTTTTCACATCCGCCGGTACCGGATTGTATTTCACTTTTCCACTTTCGATGTGGGTCAGATCTAATACATCATTGATCAGCGACAGTAAATGCTCTGAGCTTTCGTCAATCTTTTCCAGACAATTTTTTACTTCGTCTGACGGATCGTTTTTCATTGCAATACCGGTAAATCCTATGATTGCATTCATCGGCGTCCTCATATCATGGGACATATGTGACAAAAATGCTGTTTTTGCCTTGTTTGCAGCCTGTGCACGCTCTGCCAGTTCCGCCATTTCCTCAGCTTTCTCCTGGGCCGCCTTCTGAGCTTTTTTTTCTTGCACTGAGATGCACCATGGTCACAGCCATAGCAGTCAGCAGCCATCCAAAAATAAGAAGAGCTAAAACAGTAACAACAGGATGCAGACGGATCCAGTCAACAACTGTCAGCTCTGTTGCTTTGTATGTGGTATACCGGGCTGCAAGATCTTCGACAAGATTTTTTGGCATGGCATACATTGCTTTCGTCAGGATGCCAGCCAGTGCATGGTTCTCTGTTGATGAGATTACCATGCGGTAGGTGTATGTAGGCTGTTCCAGCAGAGTATATGCCATGGTGCCCGTAGTGTCACTGTTCACAAACGCCTGTGCCATGTAATAGTAGACGAAGGCAGCATCTGCTTTACCCTTACGGACAGCTTCCATCATTTCCTGTCGGGTACTGCACATCAGTTTTTCTGCACCGGGTGCCATTGCATCTTCAATTGAATTGGATACTGTCTGGTCAACAGTAGCAACAACATTAATTTTCCCATCAAAGTCACGCCGTGTCACCCTTGCCATCTGCATCGTAATGAAAGGTGCCGTAATCCATTTTTTCGTCTCAGCATAGTTATCTGTTTCCAGGCGTGCATCGATGCTAATATCTGTGGTTTCCTTATTTTTCTGATAAGCAATATACTCATCTCTGGTGGCAGGTGTAAGAAACTCATAGGAAATCCCGGCATAGTCTGCAATTCTCCGGAAGTAATCCGGGATAATCCCCTTCATCTCACCATTTTCATTATAAGAATATGGATAACGGGTCGGATCACACAGAACATGAAGCGGGTTGTCCTTGGAATACTGTGCAATTATACTTTTTTCTTTCTCCGTATATTCCAGATTCTTAGTTTCTATGCTTTCATAATTTTTATTGTAAAGCGTCGTTTTCCAGTCACCCTCAACTGCATTCATCTGGTCGATTGCATAATTGATCTCATTCAGCAATTCTGTATTACCTTTTTTAACCATGACATAGAAATCGCTGCTGTCAAATTTATCCACGATACGCTCATTGTTTGTTTTTCTCAGAGAACTAGCCGCAATAGCGTCAACATTTCCACTCTGAAGAGCTTCCTCCATCTCTGCTGTCGTATCAAAATAAAATGGATCATATGTAAATCCTTTGTTACCTGCAAAATCCGCAAAACTCTTTATCTCGGAGCTTCCATTCAAAAATGCCACACGCATACCGTTGTAAGTACTGTAATTGCCGTCCACAATCGTGCTGTTGTCACTGCGGACGGTCAGCATCCCATAATTGGTTCCGATCCGACGTGAAAAATCAAACTTTTCTTCTCTGTCCGGTGTTTTGCGGGCAGATGTTACCATGTCAATCTCGCCATCTTCAAGCATCTGCTGCATATCATCCCAGCTCTGATCGTATCCGACATATTCGTAATCTACATCCCAATAACGGGCCATCAGCCGAAGAAAATCATAGCCATACCCACTGCGGTTGCCTTCTTCATCCATCACATGATAACCATCCATGGCAAAGAAACCGACTTTGACAGTTTCATGCTGCGAACTGTCCTCGGCTGCATATGCAGTCAGGGGAGAAAATATCATACACACGCATACAAAAACCAGTAACGCTGCCACATATTTCTTTGCGCTCAAAATCATATGAAATCTCCTGTCCATCAAATAGATTTCTCCAGTATAAGTATATCCTTTTCGTCTCAAAATGCAATGTTTTCTTAAGCAGCAACGAAAATCTCAACTTCCACAGCAGCTATTCCGAAACCATCGCGTACAACACCCTTACAGGTGCGATTCTTAAAATATAATGATAATTGCTACAACTCCCTCAATGCTACATACAGTCGCGCCCGGCAAGAGCGCAGACTTCATCGTGACGCGCGAAAACCCGCTGGAGGATCTGCGGGCCTTGCAGCATCTAGAGCTGGTGGTCTGCTGCGGCCGCGCCGTGAAGAGCCCCTCCCCAAGCGCAGAAAAGAGGTAGGCGCCCCCTGGTTCCCAGATCCGGATCTCTGCCCGGAGCAGCGGCCCGGGTCCCTGCACCTGGTCCAGACCCATGTTGGGGTGGGCTACCGGATGCTCCGTGTGGAGCCCGATGAGCTGTAACGGCAGATAAGATTTGGCAAAGGCTGCCTTTACCCCTTGACAGAGGCAGCCGGGGACTGTTTTAATAGACCTGATAAAGGGAGTAAAGGGCGGCGCACCGGGTCCTGGACCGGGTGCGCCGCTGCATGGCAGCGTCATCACGGCAGCAATGCCCGATGCCATGTGTTGGCTTGAGACTTTTGTCACAGACACTGTGCTGTGGCAGAAGTCTTTTTTTTCTTGCCCCGGCACCCAAGCACAAGGAGGCAATGAACAAGCATGAACCTTTTGAACACCTTTGGCAGTCTTTTTTCCAACTTTGGGAACCTGACCTGGCAGATGGTGGTGATGTGGGCCATTGGTGCCCTGCTGATCTACCTTGCCATTGCAAAAAAGATGGAGCCCAGCCTGCTGCTGCCCATGGGCTTCGGCGCCATTCTGGTCAACCTGCCCGGCTCCGGAGCCATTACCCAAGGGGACACCGTAGGCCCCATCTCCGCCCTGTTTGAGGCCGGGATGTCCAACGAGCTTTTCCCCCTGCTGCTGTTTATCGGCATTGGTGCCATGATTGACTTTGGCCCCCTGCTGGAAAAGCCCTGGCTGATGCTTTTTGGCGCAGCCGCACAGTTCGGCATCTTTTTCACCCTGTTTTTGTCCGGGTTCTTCTTTGACCTGAAGGACGCCGCCTCCATTGCCATCATCGGTGCGGCGGACGGCCCCACCGCCATCTTTGTGGCCAACACCCTGGGGTCCCAGTACCTGGGTGCCATTATGGTGGCAGCCTACAGCTACATGGCCCTGGTGCCCATCGTTCAGCCCCCGGTGATCCGGCTGCTGACCACTCGCAAGGAGCGGCGCATCTCTATGCCCTACCAGCAGGGCAAGGTGACCCAGCTCACCAAGATCCTGTTCCCCATCCTGGTCACGGTCATTGCCGGGCTGGTAGCCCCGGCCAGCGTTGCCCTGGTGGGCTTCCTCATGTTTGGCAACCTGCTGCGGGAATGCGGCGTGCTGAACGCCCTCAGCGAAACGGCCCAGAACGTGCTGGCCAACCTGATCACCATCCTGCTGGGTCTGACCGTAGCCGGGCAGATGACCGCCGACAAGTTCGTCCGGCCCGACACCCTGCTGATCCTGGCCCTGGGCCTTGTGGCCTTCATCTTCGACACGGCGGGCGGCGTGCTGTTTGCCAAGCTCCTGAATCTCTTTTTGCCGGAGGACAAGAAGATCAACCCCATGATCGGTGCTGCCGGCATCTCGGCCTTTCCCATGAGCGGCCGGGTGGTCAACAAGATGGGTCTGGAGGAGGACCCCCAGAATTTCCTGTTGATGTATTCCATCAGCGTCAATGTTTCGGGCCAGATCGCTTCCGTCATTGCAGGCGGACTGATCCTGACCCTGCTGGTTTAAAGGAGGTACCCCTATGCTTCATCTTTCTTCCTGGACCGCTACCCTGCCTATCCTGGTCATCGGCATGGTAGGCATCCTTCTGGTCATGGGCGTCCTGGTGCTGGCAGTCATGCTGCTGAACAAGCTGACCCACCGGGACTAAGGCCAGACCCTTCCCACACCTGAAAACCGCAGCCCCTGCCGGAGCATCTTGCCTGGCAGGGGCTGCGGTTTTGCATTTTCATTCTTTCCGGGCAGCTGCACGCTGCCTTGCCTCCCTTGTGGTCAGAATTGTGGTCAAGCCTCAATGAGACCCGGGGATAAAACAAAAAAAAGAGCCAACGATTTCTAACATGAAATCGTTGGCTCTGAATGGTCCAGCAAGACTGGACAAATCCGAACTTTTTTCCTCTGCCGAATCGGCGGTCAAAGTGTCCTCAAATCGGACGGTTTGGGTGCCATCCTTGTAGTTGAACGTGATCAAGATTCGGTCATCATACAGGAAAATGGCATTCACAAAAATTTCAATTAGCGCTTTCCGCTGCTTTTGCTGCGATATATCGAACTTTCTAAATTTCAGCAACCAGAACCGAATGAAATCTTCGTTGAAGCTGGGCTTCTTCAACTTTTCATCTGCAATTTTTGCAGTCAACTCATCTTTCTGAATTTCCAGCGCTTCCAGACGCTCTTTCGTTGTCCGGGTGTACAAGCCATCCTCGATGGCCTTCATCAGGTTGTCCAGCTTTTTGTTGACCTCTCGCAGTTGCTTTTCCAGCAGCGGGATCGTTGTGTTCTCCTGATTCTGTACATCCATGACCAGTTGAACGATCTTGTCGATCACCACATCGTCCTGAATCAGCTTCATGGTCTCCCGGACGACCAGATCTTCCAGCCATTCTTTCTGCACGGTCTTTTTGTTGCAGCCCTTGCGCCGCTTGACGTTGGCGCACTTGTAATAATAGTAGGTGCGCCCAGTGGCACTGGTTCCGCTTTCACCGAACATCAGCGCACCGCACTTGCCGCAGAACAGCTTGGTGGTCAACAGGTATTCTTCGTCGGCTTTGCCGCAGGCAGGGGCGCGCTTGTTCTTGTCCATACGCTTCTGCACCCGGTCAAACAGGTCTTTCGGAACGATAGCCGGAATCGCATCCGGCACAACGATATCCCGGAAAGACAGTTCTCCAATGTACCGGCGGTTCTTCAACATGGTGTTCACACTGCTGTGAGTCATTTTGCCGCCCTGCATATTGCGGACACCCTTGTCGTTAAGGAAGTTTACGATTTCCACCATCTTCTCGCCGTTGTCATACCGTTGAAAGGCTTCCAGCACCAGCGGCGAGGTCAGCGGGTCAAGGTGATAAAACTTGTCCTCGTCGATTTTGTAGCCGATGGTTCCTGTGCCGCCAGTGCATTTCCCTTTCAGGGCGTTCTCGGTCTGACCACGGATCACCTTTTCGGACAGCTCTGCGGAATAGTATTCCGCCATACCTTCCAACAGTGTTTCCACCAGAATGCCCTGTGAGCCCTCGGCAATGGGTTCCATAACGGAAATCAGGTGGACACCGTTCTTTTTCAGGATCATCTTGTAGTTTGCGCTATCAAAACGATTCCGTGCAAAGCGGTCAAATTTCCAGACGAGAACAACGTCAAATAGTTTCTTGCCGCTGTCTTTGATCATCTGCTGGAACTCCGGGCGGTTGTCCGTTTTGGCAGAGAATGCACGATCAATGTAGTGTTTGATGACCGTGATGCCGTTCTTTTCGGCGTAGGCGGTGCATTCCCGAATCTGGCCTTCAATGGATTCTTCACGCTGGTTGTCCGAGGAATAGCGGGCATAGATTACGGCGGTCATAGACTCACTTCCCTTTTCTTATCGAACAGATGGGTAGCTTTTTGCATACTTGTAGATTTGGCGCGCACAGTCAAGGCTCATTTTGCTGGAATCGTTGTGTTTGAGCCATGCATTCACATTGCCCGGATTCAGCTTCAGGTCTGCATAAATGCGATAATTCGTCAGATGCTTCTTCTGCTGAATCTCTACCACCCTGCGGTGAATCAGCTCTTTTGTGTCATTATCTGCGAGAGCGGCATCTCGGACGGAGCAATAGCTTCGCCAAACCTTCAAATAGCCTTCCGGCAATTCCAACGACTGGTTTTCCAGAAGCAGCAGCATTTGCGCCAGCGAATAGCGATTGGAAAGCTGCTCATACTCCGCAGCAACAGCCCTGTTTACGGTATAGCGGAGCAACAAATCCACTTTATCAAAGGCCAGCGCATAGAGATACAGTGGCTCTTTCAGGCGGGGATTTTCTGTCATGCAATCTGCCAGCTTATGGACACTTGCCGTCTGAACCCCGGAAAGTTCTACCACATACTGCTTCAAAAAGCCTTCAAATGTCAGCTTTCTCACGGTCTCCACCTCTCCACATACTCCTGATAACGGATATAAAAATCTCGATACCGCCAGTCGTTCAAAATGCTGGCTTTCAGCTCATCCTCATCGGTTGCAAGGTGTTCCAGCAAATTCCAGTCCAAAGAGTTCCGCACAGCCTCGCTCTCTACGTCTGCCTTGTCAGTGTCACGGAAAGAGCAGAGCTTTGCGATTACCAGATCTTCCAGACTGGGTGTGTAGAACTGTACCTTTGTACCACCGAAAGGCAGCGGCTGAAGCCGATCTTGGAAGTTGTACGGAAAATTATCAATATAGGCTTCCACATCCGTGTTGATGTCGTACTTGCCAAGTAGTCCGTACAGCTCTTTCGGGACGCTCAAGGCATCAATGTCATGGGTGGCACGGGTCAGCTTGCCCAGCAGAATGAACGCACTGCCGCCCACGATCACCATCTGGTAACGGTCGTCATTGTCGATCGTCAGGTCAGCATCTTCGTCCAGCCGTTCCAGACGCTTGCGGAGGTCGTCTAAAATCATCTTTCCCATAAAGCAGCCTTTCGTATTTTCAATAATAGTATTCTCTAAGATTATTTTAAGGACTGAGCTGTGTGTTGTCAAGAGGAAATCATCGATATTTCTCGCATTTTACGCTGTTATGTTATCTGCCCACATCTCACACTGGCTGATAACCGTGCTGATTGCTGTGTCGTAATCCTCAGGGGGATATTTATACTTTTTCAGAAGATGTTTCACCATCTTCCGCATACTGGCACGCGCTGTTTCTTTTTTCTGCCAATCTATCGTCCGATTTTTGCGCAGCATCTCTGTAAGTTCTCTGGTCAAGTCGATCAATTCATTATTCCGATAAAAATCCTTGATGTTCTCCGGCTTGGTCAGAGCATCGTAAAATGCCAGCTCTTCCTGCGACAACCCCAGTTTCTTACCATTATTGTACAGCTCCGTGATCTCCTGTGCCGTTTTCAGAAGTTCCTTGATAACTTCCTCGTTTGTAATCAGCCCATTGTAATAGGAGTTCATCAGCTGCGCAATTTTCTCCGAGAACTTCTGCGACTGCACAACATTTGTCCGCTTGTAAAGTGATAACTGTTCTGCCATCCACTTTTTTTCAAAATTTCCACAGCGATGTTCTTTTCTTTCATTTTTGATATTTCGTCCAATACCGCCGGGTCAAACAAGCTGATATTTTCATCTGCCTGCTTGCTGTCAAACAGACTGATTACACCTTGGCTCTGGATACTCGCTTTCAGAAGTTCATTGATTTGAGTGTTGATTTCTTTCAGCGAGAGCGTCTTTCCGCCGCTGCCGCCGTAAGTAATTTTCACCACGGTAGAACGCACAGCTTCCATGTAGGCGGCTTCATGACGCTCCTGTTCTGTGGTCATGCTGGAGCACAGGGAGTGCGACTGTTTCAGCAGCATTGCTTCTCGCAGGAACAAGTCCTTGCGCTTGGGTGCTTTGGCATCCAGCACAAAGTTCACACCACCCGTTACCAGCTTTGCCATAACCAGCGGCGAACCGTCAATAAAACTGCTGAAATCAAACCCGTGCAACAAATCCTTGCACACCTGAAGCTTTTCCTGAAACTTCGGATATGCAACTTTGGAAATATCCATATCGCCATACCGGGACTGGTCGCGCTTGGTATATTCCTTCATGGCAGCTTTGAGGGCAGATGCAATGCCCACATAGTCCACGATCAAGCCGCCCTCTTTGTCCTTGAACACACGGTTCACACGAGCAATCGCCTGCATCAGATTATAACCGTGCATCGGCTTGTAGATGTACATTGTCGCCAGCGAGGGAACATCAAAGCCGGTCAGCCACATATCCACGACGATGGCGATCTTCATTGGATCATCGTTATCTTTGAACTTTCGCGCCAGTTCCTCCTTGTGCGATTTTGTCCCAATAATCGCTTTCCAGTCCTCCGGGTCGTTGTTACCGCTGGTCATGACCACACCGATTTTCTCTTTCCATGCCGGACGCAGTTCCAGCAGCTTCCGGTAGATTTTCATGGCAATCGGGCGCGAATAAGCAACGATCATCGCCTTACCGGTCAGCAGGTTGGCACGGTATTTTTCGTAGTGGGTGACAATATCCTCGCACAGCGATTGCACCGTAGAATCTGCGCCCAACACGCTTTCCATCTGTCCCAACATTTTCTTGCTTTTTTCAATGGTCGCTGTGTCCGATTGCTGCTCCAATGCGTCATAAGTCGCATCAATCAGAGCCAGCGTGTCCTTATCCAGATGCAGCTTGATGACGCGGCTTTCGTAGTAGGCAGGGCGCGTTGCGCCATCCTCCACCGCCTGCGTCATGTCGTAAATATCAATGCACCTCCTTGCCAGAGCCGATTTTTTCGAACCGCAAGCAGATCGTGCACGAGATTCTGCACCCGGAGGACCGCCCTGCTCCGCAGAAACGAATCTACGGAATCAACTATGCTGCACTGGAAGCTGCCGTCCGGCGAATCCAGCAGGATGTTGATTTCCTGATGAAGTATCTCCCCAAGGTGCCTGATGATGCCTATGTGAAAGTGGAGACTACGAAGATTCGAAATTTTAACTGTTGACTTTTCTCCTCAATTTCGATATGCTGTTCTTGCTTTATCCGTTTCATTTTTGCACTGTTAACGTTAAAGCATTTTTCGGGATACATATCGATCGTGCGGAAGGTGTATCCGCGGGCGATGAGATCCTCGATCATTTCCGGAAGAACATCCACGGTGTCGCCGCAGGTGTCATGGCAAAGGAACACAACATGCGGGCTGTTTTCCTTTTCGTGCCAATCCATGCTCTTGCGGTAGGATTCAAGAAGGTACTGCTGTGGGCAGGTGATTGACATTGCCCTGCAGCCAACGGTCGTTGTTGCCGGCATTCCAATCGAACCATGCGTAACCTTTTTCTGCAAGACGGGCTTTGATTTCCGCCTTAATGTCCTCGGGACAGAGCCCGTTGTGCTTCCGCCCGGGAAGCGAACGCGGATGTTCGTTTGCAGTGAACCGACTGCTTTTTCATATGCTGCTGCCCATTTGTCGATTTCCTTCATGAACGCATCGGCAGAGGCGTAACAGGCCGAAAAATCATGCGTGTAGGAATGGCATGCAACAAAAATGCCCGCGGCTGACGGTTTTCGCGCACGAT